>Ga0123342_1000685_pt1 | contig 54921 bp, 26 predicted proteins | sample Turbeawhitnodule_FD_89960 | JGI IMG/M metagenome (GOLD analysis project Ga0123342, IMG submission 89960) | Root nodule microbial communities of legume samples collected from Mexico - Turtle bean Mexico white nodule | ecosystem: Host-associated > Plants > Roots > Nodule | place: Mexico: Nepantla...
AATTTAAATAATACAAATAAAAATAAATATATTAAAAAATGTAAATTAGACTAAAAATAACACAAAAAAAAGAAAGAGACTACTAAAATCAAGAAAAAAAAAAAAGACAATAATCTCGGATAAAAAAAAAAAAAAAAAAACTAGACCTATAAATTAGATATTTCTCCTTTTTCTTTCTCTGGGTTGCATAAAAAACACAAATAATATATAAATATACCAAAGTAAAATAAAAAATAAAAAATTATGTTTTCTATTTCCTTCTTCATCCATTCATCTAGAAATTATGAGGAATAAATATAAATCTAAATAAAAATAAATAAATTTATTGATGTGCTTAGTTGGTACTTACTGATTATCTGTAATAACTGAGTACCGACCTTAATTGGTTTAATTTTTTAAATTTTCAAATGATTGAAATTCTTATAAAGTCCATTGGTTAACATAAACCTTATTTGTTTTTATTTCTGTTCCATGTGTCATGCATATAATAAGAAGTTTCACGAATGAGTGAAAAATTAATGGTTATGTTATCTCACATAGAAGGCTATTTTTCTTTTAAGAATATTATAGAGTTATATAAATTTTTAAATTTAATTTTGCTTATGATATTTTTATAACTAAATTGAAATTATTATTTTAATTCATGTATTTAAAATAAATAAATAAAGTATGCAGAATTTAAAACTATTATTAACCTCTTAGTGGTTAGTTTTTACTTATATATTTTAAATTTATAAATTCAAACTGAATGAATCTTGACATAACTTATTCACGATAATATATTTAAATTATTTATTTTTTATCATGATAAAAATATACATAAACAATTAAATTATAATAAAATAAACTAAGTTAGATACTAATATATGTAAATTATAATATTAAAGAACTAAAAATGAATCATTTTTTAAAATTTATGATTTTTTATATGTTTTTAAAATTTTAAAAACCAGAATTTATAATTACTCAATATCAATATAACACTTAAATATGTTTTTAAATATATAACTTTTGATTCTACTCTTTCATAAACACGCTATTTTTTGTTTTTCTTTATAAATGTTACTTTTTTATTGTTTACGCATTTAGTAAAAAACAAATCATTTAAGTTCAGCTAATAACATTTTTTGTCTTTATAAATATATCACCTTTTTATTTGAATAAAAAGTGACATTATATATTCCATTTTGCACGATAGAATTAACAAAGAGAATTTGACAACAAAAATAAAAGGAAAAATAAGGATGAAACCAAACCAAAAATAAATAGAAATCAAGTCATATTATTATCAAGATAAAAGAGAATGTAAAATATAGAATAGTTTAATATATTTATTGCACATAAAAAAATAAAGTTAAAATCAAATTTCAGTAACTTTATCTTTGGTAAAGTCTTGAAACTGATTAGAAAAAAAATTAAAATATTTTAAGTGAAAAACTAAGTTATTGTTTGATCTCAATTTGATAGCAAAATTACACAATCACAGTTCAAACCAGTACATTTTGGTAGATTTGGATTAGTACATTTCCGTACCAATATACATTTCCAAGATTCTCTATTGATCTCATACAATTTTGAAATCTATCTCTCTGAAATTTAAGTTTTAATCAATCTGTTTGGAGTATTCTCAGATTTTGTTGCATACGTCATGATCTGTGTTCTACAGTTTGAGAGTAACCTGTGATTCTGATTCTTGGAAGGGTCTTGTACAATTTCCTGTAATAAGATACCTAGTGGTACCTGTCAGCTTTCTTCATATTCACAAGATCCAAACATCTCAATTAATACCTCTAATCTATGATGCATAGACATTCCAAACCAGGAATTGTTGCCAAAAGGAAGTTATAAAAAATGCAACTCTTTAGACCCTTATGGTACAACTTGAATTTAAATTTGATGCACTTTCCAGGTTAAGCCATGCTTCACTGTTAGTTTCATCCTCTCCACTCTGACACTTACTCGAAAAAAGATCGTTCTTTTACTTAATCACAGCTTGAGTTCTTCGGACCTCTCCTCACGTAATGGCCTAATGGCTTTCATAACCACATCAGTTCTTTGATTGTCTTCTTCCTCTCTTTTTTGCATAGCCTTTTTCCTCTCCTTTGTTTCTTTCTACAAGACCAGTTTTCCATTTCAGCTTTCCACTAGATTCTGCCAGCTAAGACAAGAGCTTACACCGGGCCACGAAGTACCATTGCTATGCAAATCCAATCAATACCTCACCAATGACATACAATTTTTCAACCTAACTTGTGAATGGAGGGATCATTAATGGGGCTATAAAACGTTTGACTAGAGGTCAAATAATGCATCGTGTGTATATCATGCTTCAAAAATAATAGAAACCCGAGCTATCCTAACTATTACTAGGTTGAAACTAGAAAGCATATAAATAATTAAAAAAAGTCTGGTATAATAATAGCATATAAACAAATTTGGTATCTTAATTTTGAGGAATCTGACATAATATATAACAGAACATGAGACTATGGATGATGGCACGGAAGGTACAAAAAAACATAATGTCAAGTGCAAGTTTTGAACAAGGAGTCAAGCATAAGGTACAAAAAAACATAATGTCAAGTGCAAGTTTTGAACAAGGAGTCAAGCACAATGCGAGTTAAAAAATCAAAGCAAAAGGCACCAATTGATATTTTTTCAGAAGAAAATAATAGTACAAAAAAAAATATTGCCAAAAGAAACCACAACAAATAATACCTTTTACAAGAAAGAATGCGTGGGAGATAGTTCTCAGGGCAAATTGGTAGGTAGATGTATGTAGCAAATTCAATCTCTTCAAATCCCGATAGCTGTACTGTTTGTTGCAATGACTAATTCCCAAGGTCAATATGGTACCGGCATGAAACCCACAGGCCCTCATGGAAATCAGTAATTAGTGATAATAACCACAACTACTTTATTGAGACTCAGAATTAGCAAAATTTGTGTCCTGAATCAAGAATTATATGATTTTATTTTTCATTGTGTGGTGATAAACTAGCGGTAAAAGAGGGTAAGAATCAACAGTCTAACTTCATCAATAAAGTATGGAGAATAAGATGATGTATAAAAGCTATGTAAAATATCATAGCCAATGTCAATCCAAGTGTGATAAATAATACAAGGTGGAAACATATTTTATTTTCCAATGCTTCCACAAGAAAAAAGGGGGAGGGGAATAAAAGATACAAGGATTGTTTAAGAATAACAATTTAACAGAAAAACTAAAACCAATGTAGCTCATTTTCCAATAAATGGTTAAAAATCATAATATCCTTACCAAAATTGGGTAAACCATGTTACATCTTCAACACATTGATTGGACACTGACCAATTGTCCTTAAATGAATATCTATTGCTTTCTATGATCAAATCCATAAAATCCTTTTCGGAGCATTTCTTCAAGCCATTGCTTAGCCTCATCTTTCCTCCCATGGTTTGAGAAACCACGTACCATGATATCATATGTCCAGTCATCAGGTTTATAACCCTTTTGACATATCCGAGCAAACAACAAACGAGCTTTGTCCATATCACTCTTGGATAATTCTTTCAGCAACAGATTGTAGGTGAAAATATCAGGTGGAAAGCACTTCTCTATTAATTGTTCCAAGTCCGAAATATAATGGCTCACTCTGAGACAACCGGAAAATGCACCAATCACCAAGCTAAGTGCTGAATTACCAGAAAATCCCCCCTCTTCCACTCCTTTTAAATGAACACATGTATTGTAGAGTTGTGGTGAAATCAAAGAATGATAAAGAAGTACGTTGCCAATAAAAGAACTTACTGGGCGTCCCATTTTCTCATATGCGTTAACAATATGGATTGCTTCATGATATCTTCGCAATGAGCAAAGCTTCTGCACAAGAAGCTCAAAGCATTCAAGACCTGGATACAATCCAACTCTGAACATGGTGAAAAAGAATTCAAGAGACATGTCTATCCTATTGGACTTGCAAAGACCAGAAACCAAGGTAGTATATAACGCCTTGCGTGCCAAACCCTGGTTGCGGACGACATTAAAAAAATTCAGAGCATCAGCAATTCTCCCACTGAACAAATAACCTCGCAACACAAAAATACGAGAAAGCAAATTGGGCTCAACACCACTTCTTTGCATCAATTCAAATACTTCCCTGCCCAACTCAGGCTTCTGAGCATGTCCAGCTCCATCGATGAAAAAGTTATAAGTGAGACATGAATGTTCACAACGAGTGAGCATCTCAAGTAAATTGTAAAAGCGCCCTCTTGAATTATCCATTTCAAGTAAGCAGCAAATTACACTTCTACATAATGGATTGGTCAGCTTATTTCCCTTCATTTTCATTTCAACAAGAAGCCGAGCAGCAATATCTCCCCTACCCGACTTAACAAAACCCTTAATCATAGTAACATACGAAGCCCTGGCAGCAACAGTCTGAAGTTCCCCATGTACCAAATAGCCATCTTCCACTCTCCCAGCCTGGCACAGAGCAGATATGAACTGGTTATACACTGAGGCAGGAGGCACAATATTCCGCCCCACAGAAAGATGTATCAACTCTTTCATCTCATTAATCTTGGACTCCCTACACAATGCACTTGCAAGCGTGTAAAATGTCCGCCCATCAGGAAAATAACTCTGGTCAACCAAGCTTCTGACAACGTTGTACGCCTCCACAACACCCCCATCCCAGCACAAAGTAAGAATCAAATACTTGCAAGCCAAGTGATTGAGAGACAAACCAAACTCAGACCGCGAATTGTACAACTCCCGCGCAACATCAGCCATCCCCACTTTGCAAAAAAAGCACAAAACAGCATTCATGGTAAAAACATCAGGGGGAACGCAACTCTCATTCATATCCACCAACAAATCATAAACCTGGCGTAGCCGATTCTGCCGCAAAAGCCTATAAATCAATATATTATACCTAACAGTGGACGGAGAATACCCTTCAGAACCCTTCTTCTGAGAGAAAAACTCCAATGCCTCATCCACCCTACCACCTTTAACAAGACCTTTTACCCAAGCCCCATAAGCATGATCCAATGGAACCAACCCCGAGCTCCCAAATTGCTGAACCAACTCAACCGCACGCTCAAACCTAAAACTCTCACACAAAGCATCAACCAAAAAACTCACTTCAGGCCCTTTTAACCCCTCCCCACGACACATCAAACCGTTGAGAAAACCCTCAGCCTCCTCCAATCTTCTCTCTTTGCACAAATGCTTAACAACAATGATATTGGTGGTGTGACTCTCGAAACCCCTGGCACGAATTTGCCTCAAAATGATGTCAAAAGCGTTGAAGTAGTTTTTCTCAACGAGGGAGTCTAAAAGGACGTGATAAGCGAAGGAGTCGAGGTCCAAGCCGATGAAGCGCATTCTGGCGTACGCGCGGAGCGCATTTTGGGGCTTCCCGGCGATCGCGTAGCCGACGACGAGGATGTCGTGGAAACGGACGTGGTGGAGGAAGATGCGGCGGCGGAAGTCCTCGAGGAACTCGAGGACGAGGGGTTTGTGGTCGGCGCGTACGAGGATATGGAAGATGGAGACGAAGGTGGCGCGCGTGTGGTGGAAGTTTGGTTGGCGGCCGGCCCAGTCGAAGAACTTGAGGCAAGGGAGGATGGCGCGGTGGGCGGCGGTGTAGCTGAGGACGCGGAGGACGAGGCACTCGGAGAGCGGTAGGGACAACGCGGAGAGCGCGGCCGATAAGTCGTCGTCGGTCCCGGAGGCGGTGAGGATTTGGTAGATGCGGTTGACGAAGGGGTCCAGCTGGAACTTCCGCGTCGCGAACCACGTCTTGAAGGAGGATGCAACGTCGTTTTGCGTTAGCAGAGAGGAGTTTGAGGTTGATGGCGTTGATGGAGAAGGTGATGATGCGAGAGAAGCGCATGCAGTATGGAAAGTGCAAGGATTGATAATGGAGGAGACGAAGGATTTGGATCTGAGACGGTGTTTGGTTACATGTTTGATTGGTAGCATCGTGGACATGGATCAATGGAGTTTGATTCTTCTTCTTCTTCTCTCAGGATTCCATTGCACTCCAAGTGTTTGTGTATATGTCTCTGTGACACTCCCCTAACACAAAAAACCTCCACTTCCTAGTTCTGGGTTTAGTGGGGGTTTCACCTTCTCTCAGTAAACAAAATTAACTCACCAAACTTTTAGAATTTCCTCACTCTTCTTTTCACTCACTCCACATTCCAATATTGGTTTCGAATTTGAACAATCCCTAATATTGGCGGAACAAATTAGTCCTAAGGAGATTAAATCTGTTGACTTTAGCAAATATTATTAAGTAAAAAAAAAGTAATATGCAAGATGTTAATATTTTTGTTATTAATTAACCATCCATTATGAATTATTTTTATCTTATACAATATATTTTTTTACGGTTAAATATGCTTTTGATAAAAAAAAATCAAGCCCATAAATTTTAAAACAATGAAACTAAGATTAAGTAGAAGCTCATGATAAGAATAAAAAACACATTAGATCGTATGTTGTTATTATCTTTTGAAATTATTTATTTATTATAATAATGAACTTATATTGTAATTTTAGTCTAATTTATTTCATATTTAAAGTAATAGAATGAGAACTAATTTAATTTTTTCAAGTTATAATTATATTTTTTTTTATAAATAAAGTGTTATTATTATCATCAATTCTTTTATGACTACTTAACTAAGAAATTTTGGTTGATAATGCTCATTAAGTATGCACAAGTACATAGCTTAATTTTTAAATATGAAAGAATAAAAAAATTGTTTAAATTTATGCATTTTTTTCGTTCATATTATACATCCACTGTGCTGTGTTGGCAGGAACATCTCAAATCGACACCCATTTCCATTTCTCTCGTTTTTGGACTTCACCTGGTAAAATTCGCATACCCTACTTTTTCATTTCCAAATTTTTGTATTTTTTTTCTTCAATATGTTCGTATTCCTTTCTGGGTTTTGTAGCTCAGTCATGTTTATCCTCATCTGGGTTGTACCCATCAGAGGTTTCGTTCCCTTATCCCTTCTTCGCAATCTTTGATCAAATAACTGTTATCTTGAATTTTGCAAGGCATGAATTGAGGGATAGGAACAACTACGAATAAGTTTTTTGCCTTGTTAGCATAAAAGTTTAAATTTTGTAAATTTAAGCGGGCCTGGGTCTGTTAACATCGATTTTTCACCAATAGGTGGCATTTGTTTTCCCTGTAATTAGGATAATTTTCATTAGGGTTTCAGTGTTTGGTAATGGATGATGCTCCATTTTGGTGAGTTAATAAGAGTAATGGAAACATTCAGTATATTATATTGGAAGAGGCGGCATGCTTAAATGTCACAGTGCTCAGAGGCAATTGTCCTAATCTTGTTCATGAATTACTGATCAGGGATCACTGTGTAAGCAGATGTTTGTTGGAAGTCCACAGTAAGTAGGTACCCTCGTTTGTTTCAGATTCCATTGGTGAAAGTGGAGTGAGTAGGCACTGGAATTTTACTGGCATTGATGGGTTTTGGGACACTGAGTTTATCTACGGTTGTCCGATTTGAGGCCACGAATTTCAATGGTTTGCCCCCATCTCGGTCGTCCAAGCCGCTGCCTCATCTATCACTCACAAAGCCATGTTGGGTTGTGAGAACAGAGTCGAATGTTCAGAGGAAAAGGAGGAAGAAGCCGGATCCGCATTGTGTGGTATGTGAGGGGAGTGGAAGAGTTGATTGCCACCAGTGTTGTGGAAGGGGGAGGACAAACCAGACTCATTTGGAAATGCTCCCGAAAGGTGAATGGCCAGTATGGTGTAGGACTTGTGGTGGAAGCGGTCTTGGTTACTGCTCCCGCTGCCTTGGGACTGGAGAGTACAGGTATATCATGGGCTTCCAGGTCATGTATCAGGGCGATAATCAATCCCAAGAAAACAAGTCTTAGCCTTTTTTTTTGTCTCGGTTGATGGTATTAGAGAATGTCTAGGTGCAGCAGCTTTACTTGTAATTGCTGAATGACTAGTTTCAATCACAGTATGAAAAAACTTAATATATAGATTGTTCCAAGTCTCACATCCCAGTACAATTTGATCTTGACTTGCAGGTTTGTCTGTTGTAACCTGAGTAGGTAATAATATCATTTAAAGTATTTTCTTCTTGCTTCTAAGTTTCAGGAGAGCTTTCAAGGATGTCTCTAACCTTAGTCCACATTTAATGCTACTGTTACTTCTCCTATCCTACTTTTTATTTTGTGTACCATCGAGGAACTAAAAATGGATTTAATATGCATCTTCAAAATTTAGGATGTTCCTACCATTTAATCCAACCTACTAAGATAACCAGTGTACTACTGTGTTTGGTGGAGATATTGACCTGCCAGGCAAGTTAAGAACTTGTCAATTTTCGCAATTTCTTCAAATTTTGTTGAGAGAAGTTTCTGTCCTCTATTAAATACGTTTCTTTGATTTTGGTTATTATAGAATTGAAGCTTCTTTCACTTAACTTTGGCATGTTTTTATGGTTCGCTTGAGAGTTGTCTGGGTTTTGAAATAATAGAAGTATTTTTTTTTTTGACAAAGTCACATCTTAATTTTTTTCTTTCACAAGGTTGTTGTCATACTAGATCTGCAGACTGCATCTTCAGTAGAAATATACTGATGCATATCATCTATCTTCTGTGAGCTTATTGCATTTGGTAGTGATAAGATCATGAACTCTTTTGGAAATTCAATTTTGGTGAGATTGAATTTCCCAAAAGGTTTATCTCTTACGAATATCGTTTGTTTTCAAAATATCTAATAATGAAATATTTTTAGAATGTTTTACAAGATTGAATGCATAAACCTGGTTTATTGCTCTGGGCATTTGTAGTAATCAGACAATTGTGGTCAGCGCTGGAATCATATGATTAACAATGCAAATAAATGAAGGACACAACAAATCTTGCTCTGCAGACTCGTTTTCACAGTGGAGTCAATGGCAGTTGCTTGATTCTCTTCTACCTACTGGTGGATTTGCTCATTCGCTTGGCCTTGAAGCAGCCGTTCAGACCCACTTAGTTTCTGATTCCAATGATCTTAAGACATATGTTATCCATATATTGGAGAATACAGGAAGCTTACTGCTTCCTTTTGTGTACTCAGCTTCCATGTTGCCTAATTTGGAAAACTGGCATAAGCTTGACAAAATATTGGATGCTACCCTAACCAATGAAGTGGGTCGGAAGGCATCAATCTCGCAAGGATCCGCACTAATGAGGGTGGCTTCATCTGTGTTTTCTGAGGCACCCTCCCTCAAAACCATGAGAGATGCTTCTTTGGGTTTAGGTACCGTGTCTTTTCATCATGCCCCTGTCTTTGGACTTGTATGCGGAGCACTGGGATTTGATAGTGCTAGTTCTCAGAGAGCTTACATGTTCATCACAATTAGAGATGTGATATCTGCTGCCACCCGACTAAATTTGATAGGACCCCTTGGTGCAGCACTGTTGCAGCATCAGGTTGCTTCTATTGCGGAAGTAATATTAGAAAAATGGATGAATCGTGCGGCTGAAGAAGCATGCCAAACAATGCCTCTGCTAGATACTGTGCAGGGTTGCCATGGTTACTTGTTTTCAAGACTGTTTTCATCTTAGAAGACAAATTGTGAATATTGCATTTCATATTTTGATGAAGTATGTATGTATCAGTTATGTCATGTGCTTAAGGTTTCCTGTTTTTTCTAACTTCAGTGTTACCCTCGCCTCACTTTGCTGCGGATTATGTGATATCTCTTTATGAACTATTTGTCAGTTAATAGTTATCATGTATGCGTGACGCAAGGGTGCATTCTTTTTGCTTCATTACTTAGAGCATTCAGCAAGAAAAAATGTGGCCATGTTACAATTATCTAATTAACAAATCCTGATCCTATATGAGAGATCTTATGTGACTTGAATAAACTATTTTACAAATAATTTTAGGAATATTGAGTTGAGTTTGGGAGATCTTATGTGACTTTAATAAACTATTTTGCAAATAAGTTTAGGAACCATCGAGTTGAGTTTGTGCACGAGAGATTCAAACCTATATTTTGGAGAAGTAAGTTTTTCACACCTTGGATGGTGAACTGTTGGAAAATTTGTCTTATGTTTCCATGACTCCATATTTTTCTTATGCTTCCATAACTTCTAACTTACTTTTATTTTTCTATTTAGCATTATTTTATTTTTATTTTTCTATCTAGCATCATTTCAAAAGTAAAAAAATAAAATAAAATTAATTTTAAATGTATTAAAAAAATATTTTTAATATTTAAAATAAAAAATGAGTTTTTATAAAATAAAAATAAAAAAGTAATAGATTAAAAATGTTTAGTTTAATTTTTTTTAAGAATGAAGAAAAAAAAATTAAATCCTACAAGAACATAAAAATTGAACCTATAAACATAAATTAATATATATATATATATATTTATTATTATTGATGATGTAATCATGTTAATTTAAAGTAAAAAGTGCAGAATATAATTATAAAAAAAGTCAAAATTAATTAATATTAATTTGTAGTGAACACATTGATAATATTGAAGTGTCTACCCTAAATACAAAATCCTAAAAAAAAAAATTAATGCAAATGTTAGTTACACTTGATGCTTAAAAATGAGAAGAAAAAAATGTAAAATAAATAAATATAAATAATAAAAACAACAACAATAAAAATAAAAATAAAAACAGAAACATAAATAAATAAAAAATAACAGAAAAAATAATGATAACTAAACACAGAAAAAATATAAAATAAAAACAAAACAAAATAAGATAAAGATAAAAAATATAAAAAAATAAAAACAAATCTAAACAAGATGATAAGAGATAAAAGGCAATAATAAAATTTTCATGTTTTGTTTATATGCTTTATATCTATAAAAATTTAAGTGTGAGTTTGAGTTTTAAATTAAGTAGAAATAAAAATATTCAACTACTTATTTGAAAAAGACTTACAATTTTATTAGTACCAAGTACCTCAAATGAATCTCACTTTTAAACAAACAAGTATTATGATGAATGAAAACGAAAAAAATTGATTGTTTTCATTTAAAAAATTAAATGTTTTTTTATGAATAAATTGATGATTAAAACAGGACACTATAATTTCTCCGCCTAATATATTTTCTAACTTCCTCACTTAATATACATTTTTTAAAACTTATATTTTTTTTAACATTGTATTATTTAAACTAAAACTGTGGATAAAAAAGAGTTAGATCCTCCTTTAAAGAACTTGAAGAATATAACAGATCTTAACAACCAATAATTTGAATATTCTCTTGCTAAAATTTTATAATAAATCTTTACAGTTTTTTAGTAAACTAATTAACCTAACCCACAAGTCCATTAGGTAGTTTTTATTTTAAAGATATATTAAACCACGAAACATAATGATATATCATTATTTGTTTTAAAATATTAAAAAATTCAATTATTTAGTTTCATATTTTTCATTAAATTTTTTGAAAAAGATATAAAAGTTTTTATACATTATGTTACAACCATTTCAAAATATAACTAGTTTAAAGTTTAAAATTTAATTTTTTTCTCTATTATACTTAAACTTAATTATCATATTCACTTATTATTATATTATATTATTATAGATAACAGTTATATTACGAATCTTGAAGTGATATTACTCCTTTAAATACAACATCTACCAGTTCTCCACTCAATACCAATTCTCCACACAATAGAAGTTCTCCACACAGTTCTGAAAGAGTGAAAACGAATCTACAAAGATGATCTTCATTATTCTTATTATGATGGCAGCAACTTTGCCCTTCTTCCTCAGAGGTACGTAATTAATGGTTATGTTTCTTTCTTGACTTCATTTATTCTTTCTTGATTTATAACTATGTCTGTTATATACATGTTCCTGTTGAAACTGTTCATAAGATATCTATGTGATTAGTATAAAGAATAAAGACTTAATATTATGTTAGTTATTTTTGTTGTTGCATGTAAACATGAGTCTGATTCAAAGTTTCATCATGCACCACCATGCAAATGTAGTTCTTGAAGGTTGCTATGATTTCTTTAAAAAGCTGTGAGTTCTGGAATGTACTGAACAGGTTTCTGTTACTGTCTAAGACTGTAGGATTTCAAACAGTATTCAAAAACCAGTGTGAGTGATGAACTACTTGATGAGAATACATTGCAGAACTAGTGTGCAGTGTGCATGCACACACAAGAGAGAGATGATTAAGAAGAAAAGTGTTTTTTCAAACCAAATCTCTTAAATTTTTCTTAAAATGCATTAGGGTTTATCTTGGTTAATTTTTTTAATCTAAAAGTTGATATTGATTAGACTATAGTTTCATATATATGTTTATGATGTAAACAAATTACTACTGAATTATTACTATAAATTAACTGCTAAACACTTAAATAAGTTACTGTTTTATTATAATATGATATTTTGTTTTTAAAAGTGGTTGTAGACTGATTAATTTTATAAGCAAACTTTATTCTATTGCGCACTATATATATATATATATATATATTTTATATATATATATATATATATATATATATATTAGTATATATGTATGTTTGAGTTTAATTTGTATTTTTTTTTCCAGTCACAATCCATTGTGATACATTTTTATTATGAAAATAGTCTCTCACTAGTTGTCAATGGTACCTAATTGTTGAAATATATTTTTATTTTTATTTTTTGTTTTTTCATTTATTTATTTTATTTCTAAAGAATATTAATTATTATTATAATAAAATTGAAATAATATGAAGAATTACGAGTTCAATAATAGCTCAAAATATTAATTGTAATATTATTGAAATAGTTTTTTTTTATAATATTTTGACTTTATTATGATAGTTATTATAAATATGAATATTATAAGATAAAAAAGTAAAAGGTTTTCCAATATCCTAACACATTAGGTCAAGTATTAGCCGAATAATAGTGATTTGAGGAAGAATTGATACGTTGAGAACTCTCATCATATTATAATTGAAAAGAAAAATATTTGTTTAAATGAATTAATTTTAAAATTAGATCAGTCAAATTATAATTATAAAATTATGTTTTCCAATTTCTAATTTTCAAAATAACATTTTCTAAATATTTATATGAAAAAAAAGTTTATTTCACACTAGTTTTTTTTTCTTTCATTTACCATTTTACAACCCTTTTAATAATAAAATATTCTATTTTCTTAATAAAAATTAATATAAGCAAAATGTTATAATAATAATACCATGTATCAAATAATAATAGCATGTACCATATCATTGTTAATTTATATCTTACAATTTATTACTGACTAAGTTTTATATCTCTACTTTATAGTTACTCTGTCGTTATCAAGTGAGGATAGAAGTAGTGATGAAAATAATCTAAAGAAGGGGCCATGGACAGCAGCAGAAGATGATATATTGGCAGCATATGTGAGGAGACATGGATCAGGAAATTGGAACGTAGTGCAGAAAAACACTGGACTAGCTCGTTGTGGGAAAAGTTGTCGTTTAAGGTGGACAAATCATCTAAGACCAGATTTGAAAAGGGGTGCATTCACCGATGAAGAACAACGCAAAGTCGTTGAGTTACATGCTTTGATGGGAAATAAATGGGCTAAAATGGCACAGGAGGTCTCAATTTCTTCTTCTTTTACTTCTCACATTTTCTATCAAAACAACTATATACACTTATTTTCAACAGTACTTACCCTTTCATGTGTTGGTTTAGTTGCCTGGACGAACCGACAATGAAATAAAGAACTTTTGGAACACTAGACTCAAGAAAAGGAAGCGAATTGGCTTAGGAATCTACCCAGATAACATAAAACCTGTGTTTAATGCTCACTGTGTCAATGACTCGGAAGTAGGCGCATCATCTTGTGTACCACAAGAGGTCTTCAACAATTTCAACACTCCAAATCAACCACTCTCTGTACCACCAATTTCTGAGGTACCTGCAGACATGCAACTGCCTGAGGTACCCGAAGAGATGATGCAACTCGAGGTACCCGAAGAGATGATGCAACTCGAGGTACCCGAAGAGATGATGCAATTGTCTAGGGTACCTGAGGAGATGATGCAATTGTCTAGGGTACCTGAGGAGATGATGCAAATGTCCGAGGTACCTGAGGAGATTCTACTTCAAGAGTAGTAAGTTGTAATATTTTTTTACTAGAATTGCAATCTCTTTGTTACCTTCTTGCATTAGACTCACTCCTTCATCTCAAAATAACATAGTTTTAATAATTGATCAATAAATGCAGTGATGAGTTCTTGGAGGATTTCGTGAATGGTGGTAACTATGAATATTCAGGTGACCCTTCTTCGATATCAGAGCTGCCTCCATTGCCATCATCACTTGATGCTTTACAATTTGATGAGCCAATGGTAGTAGTGAGGCAGGTTCCTGAGGCTGTGACTAACCAACACTATATACCACAATCTCCACGCAGCAATGGATATTTGGAGTCCATATTTTATCCACCAAAGGTTTCTCAAGAACCAGAGAATTACTCCAACATGCAAGGGGACTTAAATGCGGGAAATAGAGAAAATCCTTCTGAGCAAATAAAGCATGAAAATGAAGATATTTCAAGTGACTTTATTTGGGTAGAGGAAAATGGTAGTGATGCAATGAAGGATACTTTATACAGCATTATCCATCCTTTTTTCCAAAGTTAAAAATTAGACTTCTTTTACAAATTTTATTTTATATACTTTATATATATGTTATTCTTCTTTTACTTATATATCATGGGCTTCTACGTCATGTATCAGGGCGATGATCAATCCCAAGAAAACAAGTCTTAGCCCTTTTTACTTGTAATTGCTGAATGACAGGTTTCAATCACAGGATGAACTACTTATTAGAAAAAGACTTACAATTTTATTAGTATCAAATACCTCAAATGAATCTCACTTTCAAACAAACAACTGTTATATATGATGAACGAATGAACATGAAAAAATTGATTGTTTTCACTTAAAAAAATTAATATTTTTTTTATGAAAAATTTGATGATTAAAACAGGACACTAATTTCTCCATCTAATATATTTTCTAACTTCCTCACTTAATATACATTTTTTTTAAAATATATTTTAAACATATTTTTTTTTAATCATTGTATTATTCAAACTAAAAAATTGTGTATACACAACGAGTTAGATCCCTCCTTTAAAGAATTTGAATAATATAACAGATCTTAACCACCAATAATTTGAATATTCTCTCGAGAAAATTTTATCAATAAATCAATCTTTATAGTTTTTTTTAGTAAACTAACTAACCCAAAACTCCACATATTTAGTTAGTTTTTATTTTAAATATATATTAAATCACGAAACATAATAATATATCATTATTTGTTTTAAAATATTAAAAAAACAATAATTTAGTTTTATATTTTTCATTAATTTTTTTGAAAAAGATATAGAAGTTTCTTGCTACACCATTTCAAATCTCCTTAAACTAGATATTTTTCTTATGTTCCATGACTTTTAACTTCTTTTTTTATTGATTTAAATGTAGCTATACGACTCAATCTTTCGTATAGTATTACTTATACTTTTATTTTTTTATCTATCACTTTTTTTACCTTTTTATTTTTATTTTTCTATCTAACACCATTTTAAAAGTAAAAAAAAATAAAAATTTTAATTTTGAATGCATTAAAAAAATATTTTTAATGTTTAAAATAGTTATTAATGAAAAAAGAAATGATTTTTTCAAAATAAAAATGTTTAGTTTAATTTTGTTTTAAGAATGAAGAAAATAAAAAATTAAACCCTATAACAACATAAAAGTTGAATCTATAAACATAAATTAGTATTTATTTTTATTACTATATTGATGATGTAATCATGTTAATTTCAAGTGAAACATATAGGATATAATTATAAAAAAACAAAGTCAATTAGTATTAATTAGTAGTAGACACACAGATAATATTAATAATTTTAATTTTGAATGCATTAAAAAAATATTTTTAATGTTTAAAATAGTTATTAATGAAAAAAGAAATGATTTTTACAAAATAAAATAATAATAATAAATTAAAAATGTTTAGTTTGATTTTGTTTTAAGAATGAAGAAAATAAAAAATTAAACCCTCCAACAACATAAAAGTTGAATCTATAAACATAAATTAGTATTTATTTTTATTATTATTGATGATGTATCATGTTAATTTCAAGTAAAACATATAGAATATAATTATAAAAAAACAAAGTCAATTAGTATTAATTAGTAGTTGACACACAAATAATATTGAAGTATCTACCCTGAACTAATGCAAATGTTACACTTAATGCTTAAAAATAAAAAAATAAATATAAAATAAATAAATATAGAAAATAAAAACAACAACAATAAAAATAAAAATAAAAACAGAAAAGATATAAGATAAAAACCAAACAAAATAAAATAAAGATAAAAAATAAAAAAATAAAAAAAACCAATTTAAACAAGATAAAAATAAAAGATAAAGATAAGATAAGAGATAATATATATTACAAATTTAGAAGTGATATTACTCCTTTAAATACAACATCTACGAGTTCTCCACACAATAGAAGTTCTCCACATAATAGATTGAAAGAGTGAAAACGAATCTATAAAGACGATCTTCATTATTGCAATTATAATGGCAGCGACATTGCCCTTCTTCCTCAGAGGTACGTAATTAATGGTTAGGTTTTCTTCCTTAACTTCATTTATTCTTTCTTCATTTATAGGAACTAAGTCAGTTTATATACAAATTCCTATTGAAACTGATCATAAAATAAGATTTATGTGATTACTATAAAGAATAATAAAGACTTAATATTATGCTAGTTCTTTCTGTTCTTACGTGTAAACATAAAAGTCACATCATGCACCACCATGCAAATGCAGTTCTTGAAGGTTGCTATGATATCTTTAAAAAGCTGTGAGTTCTGGAATGTAAATGTTGATATTGATTAGACTATAGTTTCATATATCTTGAAAATAAAATATAATGTTGTATTTGGAGATACAAATTACTACTGCATTGTTACTATAAATGAATCAATTGTTAAACACTTAAATAATCTATTATTTTATTATAATATAATATTTTATTTTAAAAAGTTATTGTAGACTGATTATATTTATGAACAAACTTTATTCTATTACATATTATATATATATTACTATATATGTATGTTTGAGTTCCTTATATTATTTTTGGTATCGAACTTCAAAACTATTTTACAATGTTTTAATTTGTATTGCTTTTTTTCACTCACAATCCATTGTGATACACTTTTATCATGGAAATAATCTCTCACTAGTTGCCAATGGTACCTAATTGTTGAAATATATTTTTTCTTTGTTTTTTTGTTCTTTTTTAATTTATTTATTACTAATACTATTAATTATTATTATAATAATAAAAGTGGAATAATATGAAGAATTACGAATTCAATAATAGCTCAAAAATTAATTATAATATTATTAAAATAGTTTTTTTATAGCATTCTCATTTTATTATAATAGTATTATTATAGATGTGAATATTATAAAATAAAAAAGTAAAAGCCTTTTCTAATATCCTAACACAGGTCAAGGATTAGCCTAATAATAGTGATTCGAGGGATTATATGTTGAGAACTCTCCATCCTTAATATTTTTTTAAAATGAATAATTTTGAAATTGCACCGATTAAATTACAATTCTAAAGTGATATTTTTTATGTGTACTTGTAAAAAATAACATTTACCAATTATTTATATGAAAAAAGGTTTCTCAGACACTAGTTTTTTTTTCTCGTTTCCATTTTACAACCCTTTTAATAATAAAATATTATATTTTCTTAATAAAAATTAATATAAACAAAATTTTAAAATAACAATACCATGTATCATTGTTTATTTATATCTTACCATGTAGTATTGACTAAGTTTTATATCCCTACTTTATAACTATTATGTCCTCATTCTCAGGTGAGGATAAAAGTAGTGATAAAAATAATCTAAAGAAGGGGCCATGGACAGAAGCAGAAGATGATATATTGGCAGCATATGTGAGAAGACATGGACCAGGAAATTGGAACATAGTCCAGAAAAATATTGGACTAGCTCGTTGTGGGAAAAGTTGTCGTTTAAGGTGGACAAATCATCTAAGACCAGACTTGAGAACAGGTGCATTCAGCAACGAAGAACAACGCAAAGTGATTGAGTTACATGCTTTGATGGGAAATAAATGGGCTAAAATGGCACAGGAGGTCTCAATATCTTCTTCTCTTACTTCTCATTTTTTGTCATAATAACTGCATGCACTTATTTTCATCAATACTTACTCTTTCATGTGTTGGTTTAGTTGCCTGGACGAACAGACAATGAAATAAAGAACTTTTGGAACACTAGACTCAAAAAAAGGAAACGAAATGGCTTAGGAATCTACCCAGATGATATAAAACATGTGTTTAATGCTCACAACTCAGAAACTACTCTACCTACTTACACTCACTATGTCAATGACTCGGGAGTAGGCTCATCATCATGTGTACCACGTGAGGTGTTCAACAATTTCAGCACTCCAAATCAACCACTCCTTGTACCACCAATTTCTGAGGTACCTGTAGATATGCAACTGTTTGAGGTACCTAAAGAGATGATGCAACTAGAGGTACCTCAGGAGATGATGCAATTGTTCCAGATACCTAAGGAGTTCCTACTTCAAGAGTAGTAAGTTGTAATATTTTCTTACTAAAATTGCAATCTCTTACCTCGGGAATGATATATTGAAAACTTGTTTCACCATACAACCTTTAATTGATGATATAAAAAAATGGTATTTTTGTCATTTCATACAAAATTTGAAATTTTAGAAAAAGAAAGAGAGTTGTATATCGTAGCAAGATTGTCAATGTATATTTTTCTTGTTACCTTCTTGCATCAGATTCACTCCTTCATCTCAAAATAACATAGTTCTTATAACTGATCAATAAATGCAGTGTTGAGTTCTTGGAAGATTTCATGAATGGTGGTAACTATGAATGTTCAGGTGGCCCTTCTTCGATATCATCAAAGATGCCTCCATTGCCATCATCATGTGATGCATTACAATTTGATGAGCCAATGGTAGTAGTGAGGCAGGTTCATGAGGTTGGGACTAACCAACATTATAGGCCACGTTCTCCACGCAGCAATGGATATTTGGAGTCCATATTTTATCCACCAAACGTTTCTCAAGAACCAAAGAATTACTCGAATATGCAAGGGGAGTTAAATGCCCAAAATAGAGAAAAAATTTCTTAGCAAAGAAAACATGAAAATGAAGATATTTGAAGTGATTTTATTTGGGTGGAAAAAAATGGTAGTGATCCAATCAAGGATACTTTATACAGCATTATCCATCCTTTTTTCCCACGTTAAAAATTAGTCTTCTTTAACAAATTTTATTTTATATACTTATATATCTATTCTTCTTTTACATATTTTATACTACAAAAAGCCACCTTTTATGTAAATTTTATAGATTTTATTTTCTTTTGTATGATTATATATTTTTCTACGTATTTTATATTAGTTTAGTTTAAATATATGTTCTTATTATTTTGTTTCAAGTTGTTTAATTCTTTTATTTTAGTTTTGTTTATCATCACTTCATGTAGGCAATATTATTCGAACTAAGCATCAACATTTTTATTTTTATTTCTCTTATAGAAATATAGAATAGTTATATTTGATTAATTTATTTTAAATAGTTAGTTTTTACAGTGATTAATATTGAGTTGTAATATTGCACTAGTTAATAGTTAATTTGTTTGAGTGTTTTTTTCTGCACCCATCAAAGTTCTTCATGCACCCATCAATATATGAAAAGACGATTTTACTCTTTTTTTAAAATAACTTTCAGAATATCAGTTTTGGAATCTTATTGGACATTCCCTTCCATAATTTATAAATATATTCTAAAAAATATATTTTGGCGAAGAAGTAAATTTTTCACACCTTGGATAGTGAACAATTGAAAAAAATTTCTTATGTTTCCATAACTTCCTTTTTTGTTAGTTTAAATGTAGTTATACTACACTTTCTTGTTTTGTTTATATGCTTTGATATTTATTAAAAATTTAAGTGTGAGTTTGGGTTTTAAATTGGGTAGAAATAAAAGGTTTAATGATTTATTAGAAAAGAAAACTTACAATTTTATTAGTACCAAATATCTCTAAATCTCACTTTCAAACAAATAAGTATTATGATGAACGAATGAACATGAAATTTTTTTTTGTTTTCACTTTAATGAAAAATTTGATGATTAAAACAGGACACTAATTTCTCCCCCTAATATATTTTCTAACTTCCTCACTTAATATACATTTTTTAAAATAATTTTTAAACTTATATTTTTTTAAAAATATTGTATTATATAAACTAAAAATGTGATACACAACGAGTTAGATCCTCCTTTAAAGAAATTGAATAATATAACATATCTTAACAACCAATAATTTGAATATTCTGTTGAGAAAAATTTATCAATAAATCTTTACAGTTTTTTAGTAAACTAACTAACCTACAATTCCATACATTTAGGTAGTTTTTATTTTAAAAATATATTAAATCACAAAACATAATGATATCATTATTTATTTTAAAATATTAAAAAAATCAATAATTTAGTTTTATATTTTTCATTAATTTTTTGGAAAAAAATATAAAAGTTTCTATACATTATATGTTACACCATTTCAAATATAACTATTTTAAAATTTTAAATTTTAAATCTTTCTGTATTATTATACTTAAACTTCATTATCATATTAACTTATTATTTTATTATAAGACTGATATTGAAAATATCTATAGATATAAACAGTTATTCTCGCTATTATAATATTGATTGATAACAAATACATTTCAAATTTAGAAGTCTTTTAAATGTAACATCTACCACCAGTTCTTCCCACAATAAATCTGAAGAGTGAAAACGAATCTATAAAGATGATTTGCATTATTGTTATTGTGATGGCAGTAACCTTGCCCTTCTTCTTCAGAGGTACGTAATTAATGGTTAGGTTTTCTTTCTTAACTTCATTTATTCTTTCTTCATTTATAACTAGGTCAGTTCTATACACATGTTCCTGTTGAAACTGTTTATAAGATATCTATGTGATTAGTGTATAAAGAATAAAGACTTAATATTATGTTAGTTCTTTTTGTTGTTACATGTAAACATGAGTCTGATTCAAAGTTTCATCATGCACCACCATGCAAATGTAGTAGTTCTTGAAGGTTGCTATGATATCTTTAAGAAGCTGTGAGTTTTGGAATGTACTGAACAGGTTTTGTTATTGTTCAAGACTGTAGAATTTCAAACAGTATTCAAAAACCAGTGTGAGTGATCATATAGGTTGAACTACTTTATGAGAATACATTGTAGAACTAGTGTGCAGTGTGCATGCACACACAAGAGAGGATTAATGAGAAAATCAGTTTTTTTTCACATCAAATATCTTAATTTTTTCTTAGATTGCATTAGTGTTTATCTGGGTTAGTTTTCTTAATCTAACCGTTGATAAAAAAAATCGTGGAAAAAATAATTGTTTTAATATAACGATTATTAACAAATTTGTATAATATGTCACCGACTAACCACCACAATTATTTTTCAAAATGCCGTCACAATTCATTATTTCCAATTTGAAAATATTTTTGATAACTGAAATCATTTTATTTTCAATTATTTTTGAAAACTTTTTCTAAAACTTTTTTTTTTCACCCAAAACTTTTAAAAAATTCCAAAACTTATTGATTAGACTATAGTTTCATATATTTTGTAAATAAAATATAATGTTGCATTTGGAGATACAAATTACTACTTATTGTTTATTATTACTATAAATAAATTATATGTTATTTAAATAAATTATTATTTTATTTTAAAAAAAATTGGTTGTAGAAGGATTAATTTTATAAACAAACTTTATTCTATTGCGTACTATATATATATTACTATATATGTATTTTTGAGTTTCTTTTGTCTCCTTATATTATTTTTGGTATCGAACTTCAAAACTATTTTACAATGTTTTGATTTGTATTATTTTTTTTTTACACTCACAATCCATTGTGATACATTTTTATTATGAAGTTGTCAATGGTAACTAATTGTTGAATTATATTTTTTCTTTATTTTTTTCATTTATTTATTTATTTATTACTAATAGTATTAATTAATATTATAATAAAATTAGAATAATATGAAGAATTACGAATTCAATAATAGCCCAAAATATTAATTATAATATTATTGAAATAGTATTTTTTTAATATTTTAATTGTTATAATAGTATTAATATAGATATGAATAATATAAAATAAAAAAGTAAAAGTTTTTTCTAATATCCTAATTACGTCAAGTTTTAGCCTCATATTAGTGATTCAAGGGAGGATTGATGTTGAGAACTCCCATCATGTTATAATTAGAAAAAAAAATAGAACAAATAATTTTAAAATTGTAGTGATCAAATCATAATTATGATGTGTTTTTATGTTTAGTTCTCAAATTAATATTTTTCTAATCATTTATAAAAAAAAATATTTGACACTAGTTTTTTATATAAATTAATTATGATACATGGTATTATTATTTTATTTTAAAATTTTGTTTATATTAATTTTTATTAAGAAAATATAATATTTTATTATTAAAATGGTTGTAAAATGAAAACAAAAAATTAACGTATTACTGACTAAGTTTTACTTCTCTATTTTATAGCTACTTTGTCCTCGTTATCAGGTGAGGATAAAAGTAGTGATGAAAATAATCTAAAGAAAGGGCCATGGACAGCAGCAGAAGATGATATATTGGCAGCATATGTGAGAAGACATGGAACAGGAAATTGGAACGTAGTGCAGAAAAACACTGGACTAGCTCGTTGTGGGAAAAGCTGTCGTTTCAGGTGGACAAATTATCTAAGACCAGATTTGAGAAGAGGTGCATTCAGCAATGAAGAACAATGCAAAGTGATTGAGTTACATGCTTTGATGGGAAATAAATGGGCTAAAATGGCACAGGAGGTCTCAATATCTTCTTCTTTTACTTCTCATTTTTTCTATCAAAACAACTAGATCATGCACTTATTTTCATCAATACTTTTTTTTCCTTGTGTTGGTTTAGTTGCCTGGACGAACAGATAATGAAATAAAGAACTTTTGGAACAATAGACTCAAGAAAATGAAACGAGTTGGCTCTGGAATCTACCCAGATGACATAAAACATGTGTTTAATGCTCACAACTCAGAAACTAATCTACTTACTTACACTCATTGTGCCAATGACTCGGGAGTAGGCACATCATCTTGTGTACCACGTGAGGTCTTCAACAATTTCAACACTCCAAATCAACCACTTTTTGTACCATCAATTTCTGAGGTACCTATAGACATGCAACTCTCTGAGATACCTGAAGAGATGATGCAACTCGAGGTACCTCAAGAGATGATGCAACTATCTGAGGTACCTGAGGAGATGATGCAAATGTCTGAGGTACCCGAGGAGATGCTACTTCAAGAGTAGTAAGTTGTAATATTTCCTTACTAGAATTGTAATTCTTTGTTACCTTCTTGCATCAGATTCATTCCTTCATCTCAAAATAACATAGTTTTAATAACTGATCAATAAATGTAGTGATGAGTTCTTAGAAGACTTCATGTATGGTGGTGACTATGAATATTTAGGTGGCCCTTCTTCGATATCAGAGATGCCTCCATTGCCATCACCACGTGATGCATTACCATTTGATGAGTCAATGGTGGTAGTGAGGCATGTTCCTGAGGCTGAGACTAACCAACACTATAGACCACGTTCTCCACGCAGCAATGGATATTTGGAGTCCATATTTTATCCACCAAAGGTTTCTCAAAAACCAGAGAATTACTCAAACATGCAAGAAGAGTTAAATGCGGGAAATAGAGAAAATTCTTCTGAAGAGAGAAAACATGAAAATAAGATATTTTAAGTGACTTTATTTGAGTAGAGAAAGATGGTAGTGATCCAATTAAGGATACTTTATACAGCATTATCTATCCTTTTTGCCACGTTGAAAATTAGTCTTCTTTTACAAATTTTATTTTATATGCTTATACATGTATTCTTCTTTCACATATTTTATTTTATCAAAAACCACCTATTTATGTAAATTTTATAGATTTTATTTTCTTGTGTGATTACATATTTTTCTTCTACATATTTTTTATTTGTTTAGTTTAAATATATGTTCTTATTATTTTGTTTCAAGTTGTTTCATTCTTTTCTTTTATTTTTGTTTATCATCACTTCATGTAGGCAATATTATTCGAACTAAGCATCAACATTTTATTTTTATTTCTCTTATAGAAATATAGAATAGTTATATTTAATTAATTTATGTTAAATTAGTTAGTTTTTATAGTGATTAATATTAAGTTGTAATATTGCCCTTTTTTTTTTTTATCGGCAAGTAATTTGGGATGTTTCTTTTTCATCCATCAAAGTTCTTCCTGCACAATGGAAAGACGATTTTACTTTTTTTTTAAATGACTTCTGAATTATTATTTTTGGGATTTTCTTGGATCTTTCTTTTAAAAATTTATAAATATATTTTGAAATTTTTGGAAAGTAGTTTTTGGAAAAAATTTCGAGAATAAAATTTTCAAAATGTATAATACATTTCGGAATGTGTTTTCTAGAATATTTTTTTCTTAAATGAATTTTCGAAAGAGTCTTTTAGAATGAGATGAAATTAGCGCATTTTTAATATTTTATTTATTTAATGCGGGTGCGGGAAGAACTTTGAGAGGGTGCAGAAAGAAACAGCTACCCTTTTTTTTCATGAAATGAGACGGACCAATTAAACAAATTTAGATGGGTCATATAAGGTAGTAGAGTCTATTGAGATTTTTTTAAGTGATGAAAAAGAAATTCAAGGGGCCAATATATAATTTATAATATATAAATTAAATAAACCTTGATTGTAATATTTTTATAGTGATTTTAAACATGTGTTCATGTTATTATTTTTTAGACCTTTCGCAATGGTTGCTAAACCAAAATTGGGTTTTGACATTATAGTTTTCTTCTACATGTTTATGTAAACAGCCTTAATTAAATATTTTATTAATAAAAAACATTTTCAAACTAATAATAAATACAAAAAAATTAAGTTTATTACTCATTAATTATTTTTTTATCAGCAAAGACTCACTAGTGAATATATATATATATATATATATATATATATAAAGATCTATAAATAAGTAGTTTATTAGAAGTTATGGAATATTACCACTTTAATAAACCACTGGTTACTTTATTTTTCACTTCTTATTTCAATCTCATATCTCATCTATACTAATTATATTTTTTTGGTAAATAATAAATTTGCCATATGCAATGACAAAAATAATGTAAAAAACTAAAATTATTGACATGTTTTTCCATTTGTGCCAAATAAAGGGCCTATTTGATTTAAATGCTACTTGAGAAAGACTTATCTCTTACTTCTCCATGTGTCATTCTAAGACATGTGCCCTTATCCCAACAAAATTTTGTCATTAGACAAGTACTTTGAAGAAATTGAATATGAATTTTTTTTTATAATTAAACTTAAATTAATGTATATAAAAGTTAATTTGTACGAGTCTGTATTAATTAGTTTTTTAAATGAATTTTAATATATATTGATTATAATTTATAGAAAGTGTTTTTTTATTTCCTTTTTTGAAAAGGCTTACACAAATTGTGTTTTGTTTGATCATTGAAGACATTTCTAATGATAGGGTAAAAAATCATATAAGTAAAGGTATTGAAGAAGAATACTAATATAAAAAATATGTAACAACTAAAAATGTATCAATATTTTTCAAATATAATGTGAAATTATATTATTTCTGAATTATTTAAATATTTTTTCTTTTTAAAAATATTATAAGACCTACTATTAAAAAGGTTAAAAAAAGTTTTATAAAGAACTAAAAAATTAAAAATAAATAAATAAAATTAATTAATTAATTAAAAAAAGATAAGGATTGAGTGAGGAAGATATAAATCATAGTTCAAAAATATCTTGCTTGTAATTATTCTATGCATTAGTCATGTACCTTGCTAGTAATTATTCTTTATTACAGATGTATATTGGTAGTAATAATAGGAGGATTATATATTTAAAAACAATTCCATAATATGAGGAAATCATACTAAGACAGATACAAATTCGTTACAAATTGGTTAATCTAATCATCACATTTTAGAGGTCACTAGAGAAGAATAAGATAGGTAGACACAAATGTATTATGCATATTATAGGCATAAATTTGAAACTAGTTTCTTACATGAAAATTACTCAGACTAAAATATTGTTCACTCACTGTGTATTCTTCAGAGCTTCCAAGAAAGAAGTTTTTAGCTCCACCAAGAGGTTGCCAACTTTCTTCTTTCTGATACATGGTGTATGAGTTTTCCTTGTTGCTACCACCACAAGTTATGTTGTAATTTTCCTCTTTTAACTTGTGTTCAGATTCTAGGTCCTTCTCCTTATTACCATGGTTTCTGCTTGCTTTTTGTTCTCCATCCTTCCAGTGTTGGCCTCCTTGTGTTTGATTAACCATTTGCTTACTGTTCTTTTTTTCTGTGCTCAGTTGATCAGGAGTTGAGTTCCATACTTCATCATGGTGGCTCTTTTGTTCCTGTTGTTGTTTGTGGTTCATTGAATAATCTGTTACTGTACCTGCACAGATAGTTAGAATATGTAACTATAATAACTTTGTTAGTTGCTCGTGGAGGAGGAAAACATTTGCTAATGTTAACCCTCATGTGAATTGCAGAAATGAAAAGTGTAGAAGCTGATAAGGATCACAAAATGCAACGAGATGAAATCTTGAAGTGTTGGAGTGTTTACTGTTGGGAGAAGTCTCAGTGCTGAAGAGGTAAAGAAGATGGTCTGCTGAAATGTCTGGTAGTGGTATACTGTCAGTGTATGTTTCATGGGTGCTGCTAGTGCTGGGGCGTGATTCATGGAGGAGGTGTAGTGGTCCTCTTAAACGTATAATTTTATTGAAACGCCTTACTCTTAATATACCACACGAAAGCTTCTGAAGGAAAAACTCCTCTTCATTCTTCATCTTCCTGTGACCAGGTTGTAGTAAGATGATTCACTAAAGAAAGGTTGGATTATACAAACTATATATCAGATTTTTATGTTGTAATTTTGTTGTTAGAAACAGAATACTTGAACTTGTAAAGGGTGATTAATTTCTAAGTAGTGCTCAAATCTATGTGTTCATCTGGTAGGAAGGTATGATTTGCAGAAATTATGCTTCAATGGATTTGATAACAGATAATCAATGTATAATTTCACATATAGCTCATGAGAATTGGATAATTCTGATAGCTAATTTAAATTCATCTTACCTGTCTAGTATAAGCCAAGTTGCCTTTAACTTCACGGCTGATTTCAGTGCAACAGCCTTTAATGATGATCCTATAGCCATTTCTATCTTAAATCCAACCTGAAAATATGGTGTGCAAAGTTAACAAGATTAAAAGCTAGTGGGTTTATAGTTTGGTTCTCTAGTTAACTCTTGATAATCTCGTCTCAACATAACCATGAGTATAGATGAGTACCAAAAGAACAGCTTAAATCATGGAATGATCTTTGTCATTTGTTCTGTTTATTAAATAGTGTTAAAAGGAATATTGGTCATGCTTTGAATTTAGGAGAAGCTAATGGTCACAAAACCTGGTGAAATTCAGAAGGAAAACAAAATAGAGAAAGATGTTGTTTACTAGTGTTTATAAATTATATGACCTTTTCTGATTTGTATAGCTGAAAAGTTTGAGCAATGTTTTCATTCTTCATATACTCTTCCTTCTTTCTGGCAGCTTGTTCCTCTACCATCTTCTGGTTTGCTCCAAACATTAACCTGCTATCCACACTGCTTTTGTACCCCACTACCAAAAATTGATGCAAAGAGAATCAATAAAAACGATTAACATGCTTTGGAAAAGATAGTCAGATTACTCAACACAACATTTATAAATTACTGTCTTTGATTTTCCATTTTCTTTCTTCCAAAAACTACTTTAAGGGGTGAATAAAACAATATCATAAGAAGCACCCTGCAATCTGTGGAATGATTACTCACTAGGAGTCATAACTTGATGCATGACTACAATCAGTGTGAGCATATCTCCTGGCACAAGTGACAAGCTTCTTAGAGACCATTCCAAAATTCTGCCATTGATTTCTCTAGATGCATCATGGATCACTACTACACTTTGCCCCTCCATAGCCCTACCCTTATAGGGGAACTCCACCTTTTTTAATTTTTATTGCAGAATAAGTGTTGTTGTATAGCACAGTAAGTCCTAAGGGGCCAAGACTGGCAGCAACTTAATAAAGGACTAGGTGTTGGAGACAGCTTGTGTCCAAAGTGATAATATCTTAAGATAGCATTTCTTGTTCTTATCCAGTATCCTAAGTAACCCCTTAAAAGTTAATTATTATTCATTATTGGCCTTAATGGCTCAGCTTTGGTAAAATCTAAGCCAATTCCCCTAATCATTGTCCCTCAAGGATTGCCACATTAGTAGGACAAGATATTTGACCAAACTTTCGATGAGAACGAATGGTTTCTTTGTGAGGTAACGAAATTACCAAGCCTCTCATCCTTCTGCATGCCTAATGCTCTGCACTTGTAGAATTTTCATGTTATTTTCAGGAAAAAATACCAGTTTATGATTATGAAAATTGTTCTATGATGCAGGTTTTCAGCATATAACTATTTTGAATACGTTAATAACAACAAAGTAAAAGTAAGTTGTATCTATAAAGTACAGATTTGTGTCTTTGCCGTACATGTTATGTGGGGAATCGTAAAGAGGGTAGAACCAAAACTTGACTTAAATTTGGGGCATCTGATTGGATTCAGCAAAATTTGATTCTAGAGCCAGCAGCATAGCTAGGGATATTGTTTATTACTAAGGATGATTTATATTAACTATGGGGTAAAAATATTTATATTAGAGCTTTAATATAAGGTTAAAATGTTAAATATAAACTAGTTCATACATTTCAACTTGGAACTCTAGTCCAACACAATCGCATTAACCCATTGTTTTAAGAAAAAATATACATTGACAATCTTGCTTCAGAATACAATCCTTTTTCTTTGCTTAAAAATTCAATTTTTATACAAAATAAGAAAAGTTCAATTTTTTATATCATCAATTAGAGATTATATAGTAGAGCAAGTTATATATCATTCCTCTTGTTTTAATTTCATTCACAGGATTTTCATTATTATATTAATTAACATCTCAATAAAAATAAATGAATACTTATTGAGTAAATTATCCAGAAAATCATGATATTTTCTTAAATTATTACACTTATATTTTATAGTTTTTTCACCATTAGATATGTGTAAGCTTTGAAAACTTAAGAAGGTACTAAAAAAGAAAACAATAATTTTTTAAAAATAATGGACAAATTTATGTATTTTTTTATAAGGAAACTAGTGTATTAATGTTTTTTAAAAAAATACAAAGGGTGTGTTTGTTCAAACTTAATTCATGTATTATGCACAACAAAAATGTCAACTTTAGACTTTGTATGCTTCAAGGAGTGTTGAATGTAAATGGTTTGGATCAAAAGGGTGTATAAGAAAGGGAGAAAATATATTCGTGTGAGTATTGATTTTTCTTTCCTCCTCCTCAAATGCAAAGATTGAAGCCTTGTTTGATATTTCATATATTTTATTTTATATATATTTTTTTCTTTATAAATAAATTTGTTGTGCAATTCACTCTACATATAACATTTTTATTATAAAATATCCTCTAAAATATCTATATGGTTATGTATTTACATACAATATAATTCAAAGGATAAAAAAAACTTTCAAAATGTATAAATAAATATAATGGTAAATAAATTTGTATATATGTAGATAATAATAATTATTATTATTTAAAGTTATCAAAATAACTTATTCAGTACCAAAAATAATTTACAATATTTTAATTAATTAAAAAAAATCTCATATTATTATTTAAATATTATTAAATATAAAGATAAATTTATAAATTTACATTTTACACCTTTTAAAAATATTAAAATATTTGTCACAATCATTGTATAGTTTACAAACTTCAATAATTTTTTTTTACAAAATCAAAATACAAACATGTTCCTAAATATTCACACATTCATTTCCTCAAATTCACATGTATTTTTTCCTCAAATTCCCACGTGTACTCTCCCAAACCACACATAAACTTAAAAAGGAGCTAGAATTAGTAAAATCAAAATATTATTATCTTAAAGGTAGAATTAGTAAAAAAAAAAAAATCATGATCCACAACTTTATCTTGGAGAATTTTTTTAGAACAAAGAAATTGTGTTTTATATACACAATTTGACTTCATATAATTTTTTTACTAAAATTATATTTGGTAAATACAACTTTAATAGAAAAAATATTAAAAGAAAAAAATAAGAATCGTACTTGATAAGCACGATCTTAGAGTAAAAAAAAATAAAAGTCACACTTATCAAACATAATTTTAATAAAATAAAATAAAATTTGTACGAAACAAAATCTTATACGTCAAACACAATGACTGATATTATAAAAAAATAAAAGAAAATTAAAATTATGTTGATGAAGCACAACTTCTTCCAAATCATTATCTACAACTTAATCTGAAAGTACAAGTTAAGTAAGTTTTGTCTATTTTAAATAAATTAAAAGATTTTGGTAAGGTTTGATAAATCAAGACATCAAAATATTATTTTGATTCCATTTAAAATAAAATAAAACAAAAAAACAATATTAAATTTAAAAGAAAATACTTATTTTTTAAAATTAAGCCACACAAGTAAAACTAATCTTAATTTTGAGATGCAGTAACTTGACATATAAACTTTAATAAGTGTATATGTTTGATAAAATAATATATATATATATTTAAATATATTAGTTCATAAACTTAGAAATTGGTTTTATTTAACAAAACTAAAATTGATTTATTTAAATTTACATAACTATGTTTTTCAACTTGATTCGACCTATTTTATTGAACAACACGCACAACAAAGTCTATAACAAATATCCTTTTGGGTGAAAAAAATTATTTTTTTGAAATGGCATATAATACTATTGAAGTGAAATGAAACAACTCTATGAGTTGCTTTTGAATTTTCATTTTAACAAGAGAGATATTTATTTGAAAATAACTAATTTTTGTTTATAAAATTTATCTTTAAAAAACATCTAATTTAGTGCCTTTTTTAAAGACTTAAAAATTTAGAAATGATAATTACAAGAATTAAAAAGGATTAAACAAGTAATTAAAATAAGGTTTTTAGGTGAATTTCAGTTCAGAAGTCTAAGGTTGGGACGGATTAGGGTTTGTGAGTATGCAGACTATAAATATCAATTATTGAACGCAGACAGAGGCTTTTACTATTCTCCTCACTCTTCTTCACTCTGCACTGCCACTCTTCAATTCAATCACACCAATGGCTGTCACCTTCTCAGATCTACACACCGAAGAGGGTATCAAATCCCTCGATCAATTCCTTTCTGGGAAAACCTATATTTCTGGGTAATAATTATACCATTCACTCAATTTCTATTAAAAATTCAATCTTTCACTGTTTCTGATGTTTGGGTGATTGAATCTGTATGTGGCTTGTTTTTTGTTTGAGTTCAGGGATCTATTTACAAAGGATGATATCAAGGTGTATGCAGCTGTTGGGGAAAAGCCTGGGGACTCTTTCCCCAATGCTTCCAAGTGGTACGATGTTGTCTCTTCTCATGTCGCCTCAAGGTTTGTTCCTCTCTCATTTCTTTTCCTCTTATCTATGCTGCAAATTTTGTTTTTTTTTTTTTTCGTAAGATTTTGCCATTTTTTGTTAATATCAAATTTTGTTTGAGTAGCTTCCCTGGGAAGGCTGAAGGGGTTAGATTCAGTGCCGTAGCTGCTCCAGCTGCAGCTGCACCTGCCAAAGCGGTATGTGTTTTCTTTAATTGTACATTTGTTGTCTTGTGTTATTTTCTTTTAAAAAATCGTTTTTATATTGAAAATGAATGAATAATTTTGTCTTAAATCGTGAATTTTGTTGTTGATAGGAAATTAATGGGAAAGCCTTATGTAAATAAGAGCGTGAGGGTTGTTGATTGCCATGCATATTGTCGTATGTTATGATTCTAATTTTTGTAGTTGTTTTGTGGATTATGTTTGATGAGGGAGGTATGAGAATGAGAGGCACGGTGGAAATGCACGATTGACAACTTCAATTAGATGGTTCAACACAGTTTTTATAACACTGATCTCACAAACAATTCATTTTTTCATAACTTCATTTTACTTTGTGAAATTTGGAAAACAACATAAACAGTAAAGATTCGACTTTCACTCTCTCTATATATTATTTGTTTTCACGTCAATCAATTGTGAATTGTAATATGCGTGCGTGCACAGAAGATTATCTGAACAACTATACCACTTCTTTGCTTATTCATAATGAACTATGAAGATATTGACTTAATGCATGCAAAACATTCTGCCATTTTTTATCCATCCCAAACGTTTTTTTTTTGTTTTAAAATTTCTTACTCGCCCGCTTTACCTTTCAATATTTTAACCTTGTAATATCTCAAATTTAAAACTATCTTTTTAATGGAAAGTGATTATTTTAAAAATTATCGAAAGTGGAAACCTTAGATAAGTGCTTAAAATAGATGACAGCAATTATATTATTATTTTCTTTTAAAGAATATACTTCCATTCAGGTAAACACCTGGATGAAATTACTTTAAAAAGATAGTTATTAGCCATACTAATGTGAAAAGAGCAGAGTTTGATTTTTTTTAACCATACTAAGTGAAATTTTTAATCCTGAATGAGATAGTTATTAGCTAAGATTGCAACGTTGGAGGCACATTGTAGAGTTGAACAATATTATAATTTACTATTTCTTAGAAAGTGGATTTTAAGTTTAATTTAACTTCACAAAATTATTTAATAAAGGAAAGGTTTATATATATACTTATATGTTATAATTTGGCCATATTCTGATTTGATGTAAGATCTTCAACACACTCTCTGATTGGATTCATCAGGATGTGTTAGTAAACACTCGTTATCTAGGATAACAATATTAGAGCAGTACACGTATTGTAGAATATAAACTTTTGGCTTTTATAGTATACAGATACTTATTGTGAAGTGTTAGATATTATTGTAGTTGTTCTGAAGCTGCTAAGTGAACTTATTCAACTGATTTAAATCATTGGGATTTATTTGAATTCGACAGGCTGCTACTGCTGAAGAGGATGATGATGATCTTGATCTCTTTGGTGACGAGACAGAGGAGGATAAGAAGGTAGCAGAGGAAAGGGAGGCTGCTAAAAAGTCTACCAAGAAAAAAGAGAGTAAGCCTTCTTAAGAGCATTGCGACAGTAATTTGTGGTCCACGAAACATTTCCCATAAATACAATATTGATAGAAGCTGTCCTTGACTTTGTTTAATTCACGTAAACTTGCTTTTCTATTTGGGGAAGGTAGGTACTAGGCATGTTGTTATATGGTAGAATAATAGGTTGAAATTTATGATGACTTGTCTTATCTCTAGATTTTACTTGCTGAAATTGTTTGAAACTGTCACTAAATGACGTTGTATATAGGTGGCAAGTCTTCTGTCCTACTCGATGTTAAGCCTTGGGATGATGAGACCGACATGAAGAAGCTGGAAGAGGCTGTCCGCAGTATTGAGATGCCTGGTTTATTGTGGGGAGCATGTATGTTCAAATTTTCATAAACTTTTCTCCTGCAAATTTGATGCATTCACTATAATGGCTATGCATTGTCTGTAAATTTTGTTATCCTATCAGTCAATCAGTCAGAAATCAGTGTTAACATGATTTTTAAGACAATTAAGTCCAAAACAGCTACTATACATAGTAGTTTGTGGCTGCATGACATCATGGTAAGTGTATCTAAAATGGTTTGTTCTAATTGATACAGCCAAACTGGTGCCAGTGGGATATGGAATCAAGAAGTTGCAGATCATGATGACAATTGTGGATGACCTTGTTTCTGTGGACACCCTTGTCGAGGAACAACTGACAGTTGAGCCACGCAACGAGTATATCCAAAGTTGTGACATTGTTGCATTCAACAAAATTTAAGTTTTCTTGTTGGACTTTGAGTTTGGCCATTTTCAAGCGGCTGATCAGTCTGTGAGTCTGATTGATACTCCCTCCCTTTCATCCTTCATGTTTGGTCTGTTTCAGTAGTGGTTTTGTTGCAAGAATTGTGAGAAGGAAAAGAGACATAGATATATCAAGTATCCATGTTATCATGTAACTTTGAATATTACTTCTTAATTTAGTTATAAATGAATGATATTCTTGCATTTAATTGTTTATAGGTTTCTCAACTCTAATTTCATTGAATGTGCTTCAGGGTGTGTTGCATAAACAATTTTGGTTCCTCACTCGTTGTAACAATTATATCTATATTCTTTTCAAGCTGTTCATCGGTGCTTAGTCGTTCTTGGAACCAACCAAGAATATTCCCTTCACCAAAGCCAAATTTGCTGACCTTGGCTTTATCAACATCACCCATCAATCATTACTGCCACCACAGCTACTGCAACAAAACCCCTTATATAAAATTTGTGATTTCATTCTTCTATATTACACACTAGTATATTTTTAAAAAACACCATACTTAAGTATTATTCTTTAGTTTTTACCCTTTACTATCATTTTCTATGCTTTTGGTTGGAAAATACAAAAAAAAACTTTTCTTCTATAGTTTGTGAAGAAGTGTTAAAGTTGACTTTCAAAAGAAGCTAATGTGTTGACCCTCAAATTTTTGAAGGTAATATATATTTGAAAGAGTGACATGGAAGAATATGATATCATAATTAATTCTACTACAATGACCCCTTTTATAAACAACTCAAATTTTGTTAAAGACTTTTTTTTTTCCATTTCAACTTTTTTATCATCTTAGCCTGGAGCCATTAGTTTATCTGTTCAAATCCATTTGGGCATATGAACACATTCACATAATTTCTACAAGTATTATAAACTGATCATACTAAACTCTCTTTATCACTTTTTTTTAGAAGTTTATTTGGTGTAGTATTTAATAACTGAAATTTTGAAAAGGTGTAAGATGATATTGACACCCCATAACTTTTTAGAAACATGATGTTACTTGACTAAAACCACCTTTTACTTATATTCTCATTCCATTTAGTGGAGGCAAACTTAAAAAAGAAAATAATACATTATTTTTTAAATAACAAATGAACTATTTTTTCTTCTTTACAATAATGTTTAATATAAATGTAATATCAACAACAGTTATATATAATATTTAAATTTAGACCTAAATTTTACTTTCTTTTAAGATAATATTAGAGTGAAGTGGTATGTTAAAAAATCTACATTGTTCATTTTGTAAATTCAAGTTAAAGTTAACTTTCATTTCTTAAATATTCAATTATATACATTATCCACTACCACCAGAAAATGCATACTTAAATATTCAATTATGAGTGACATAATGCTTAAACAAATGGGGTTAATGCATTAATTAGCCACCATCACCTTGTCTATATATATATATATATATATATATATATATATATATATATATACACACACATTCATGGTCCTTCATTAGTTGTTGGATCCATTCATAATTGATGTAGGTCACTTCTATATTGTATTATCTGTCTCTCCTACATAACTTTTTGCAATTTTTTTAATAAAATAAATTGTTGAGTTTAAGACAAATAATATGCTCTCTTTTAATCAATCCTTAAAATATTTTAAAATTCTCTTTTGGTTCCTACATTTGTTTTCTATAATAACAATTCATGTTTTCATAGTATATCACATATTATTAACATAATGTATATTATTAACACATGTTTTGATTGACACGAGAATAGTAAGATTGTGTGCATGTAATAGAAAGAACTTAGGTCAAATATTTAATTTATTAACCACCAAATCTTGAAAGAAAAAAATATTAGGAACTTAAATTGGTTTATGCTCTATTATTGTCATATATATTAGAGATTTGAAACTTATTTAAAAAGAAACTGGGTTGAAAATATATAATTTTGTAAGAAATTAAACCATATCATATTATATTGTATAAACTTAAATATATTTTAATTTATGCTATTCTATTTTATTATAGTTTCTAAAACAAATTAAATTTTGTTAGCACAATATTTTTTCTTAATGTTTCTTGTTAATCCTTACTCTATAATCAGTATTCAAAAGAAAATATTAATTAAAATAAAGAAGTTAAATAAAAAATAATTAAATTATATTATTTCTATAAATAAGATAATTACACAAATTTTAATTTTCTAAAATTTAAATATATTATAAAAAAAGATTGGATTAATTTATCAATTTTTATAAAATATTATTTAAATAAAATAATTAATTTAAATTTATTTTATATTTAATTATAATTATTTAATCTACATAAACAATAAAAACATTATTTAGTTGAATTATGAATACTAAAACAATCTAATTATTTTTTTAATTAATATTTTTTTAATGTTAAATTAACTATCATTGAGGATAGAAACTAAAAATATTTTAAGAAGATAACAGGTATTCAAAACTAAAAAAGCTTTGTAGAGATTAAAACTAAACAAGACCATATTTATATATATTTAAGTTGATTATATATATTAAAAATATTATATAGAATGTTAAAAAAATTTGTTACAAATTCTATATATTTTACCAAAATATAATTTTGTAAAACAGGTAAACTAAAATAAATTATATTTAATAAAATATATTTATAGAAGATAAAAAAAGACACAATAATGATGATTATAGTTGTACATTTATATAAACTTATTTTTAAAGGTTTTACTTTCAACAAATTCAACTCACTCACCATATAATACAAAAGAAATTAATGTAAGATTATTATAAGGTAACTAATATTTTCATATTTAAATATAGGATTTACAATTATGTTAGTTATATCTAAGATAACTAACATATTTCCCTCAATTTAGGATAGAATCACAGAATGAACTTACAATGCAATTGATTAATTAATGTTCCAAAATTATATTAACAATAAAAAAGTTAATAAATTCATAACAAAATCACACCAAAACACACAAAATAATAACTCCGTGTTCTGTTTAAATTTGATTCAAACAGTTTTAGAAGTTAACTCAAGTAACCGCAATTCTGCAACAAACACGGTAAAAAAAATGGCTGTGTTTCGTTAGTTATTCAATGGAAACTGCTTATAGATTCTGTTGTTCACACTGTTTTCTTTTCTCCCACTAAGAATTTTACTTTTATTTATTGCATAAAGGAAAGAGTCACAACAAAAATTCTGAAGTGGTAAAAACAAGACTTTTTAATCAGTGGAACAATTCAGAAGCAGAAAAGGTCTTCTTCTCTCTCCTCTCGCTCTACTTTCTCTTTCTTTTCTCAAACTCAGAATCTTGAGGTACTAACCTTTGAGTTCTTACTTCTTCTTTTTTCCTTTGATAAGTTCACTCTGATGAATCCTGAACCTTTCTTAGCAGATGCAATTTTTTTTGAGTTTATAGCCCTTTTTTTTTCGGTTGATTGTGCATGATTTTGAGCTTATTTTGGCCATTGGAGTAACTGGGTATTGATAAATTGAATCCCCATTTGAAAAAAACCTCTTCTTTATTGACAAGTTTGTTGCTGTCTTCTTAATTTTAACTTGGGGTTTAGGTATGCTTTCTTTCCACTGTTGCTGCTCCAAGGTTATGTATGATTCAGGATAAGTGTTCTTTGCATCATGGATGAGTTTTGTTATTCCTTTATTCATATTTAATAAATTTGTAAATCCTTTTAGGAAAAACTTGATTTCATTTCAATTTTTCTATTATGATGGATATGCAAGCATTTCCCCCTTTTTGTTACTGTTGGACCTTTCTTTGTTGTGTTGATGTATGGAAATTTGGCTTCTGTATGAGAACAGATTGTTGTTGCAATTGTTGTTTTGTGTAATTTACACTGATATCTAGCGTCTGCTTTTGATGATTGTACTTTGTGATTTGTAAATTGTTTTGAAATTTAGGTGCACTTGCAACGCAATTTCTGTTACATTATATACTTACGGTTAAAATTTATTGAAAATCTCCACATTATGAGAGAAAGTCATTAAAAAGGTGTGACAAGCATCCTTTCTTGAGCCCATTAAATTTCAGTTGATTACAAAAACAATAAAAGAATATGTAGTTAGCTTTTCTGTTATCAAATTTGTTCTTTTGTTTCATAGATCCGAAGATATAACTCTGGATCAACAGCTTCTTTGTTCATAGTAGTCTTGACTCTTGACTTGTCCTTGGTTCAAGTTTTAGTGACAGGGTGGTTTACTGTGCTTTTATGTACTGTATGGTTGATTTGCCCTTGACTACCTTGTTCCTTTGAGTTACTAAGTTATTCTGTTTAGACCTACATATTAATACTAGCATTGAAGATTGGCTTATTGAATCTTATGTATTGATTTCAACTTTATAATTATTGTTTTGATTAATCAATTGTTAATCATTTCTGAATATGTGGGTGTCTTTCACACAGAACGTTGAATTTTGGTGCAGATTTTATAAATTAAAAAATCCTGTTAGAAAGAAAGATGTCAAGTGGAGCAACGCACTGGTGTCATGCATGCAGACAACCAATTGTGCTTGATGGGGGAGACACTCTATGTCCTTACTGTGATGGAGGATTTATAGAAGAACTTGATGAGTTGCGAGGAGCTGCACCCAATCATACATATTCATCACAGTCGGGAGAGTTTAATCAAATGCCTGACCTTGTTGATGCTATACGTGCTTTTATGGGACAGAGAGGTTCTGACCAGAGATTCGGGCTTATGGATGCTGTTGATAATTTCATGAGGCATAGAATGGCTGGAAGAAACTCAAATTTTGATGTTAGAGGGAGGTCAGGGTCTTTCCCAGCTCCGGAACAGAGTTGGGGTGTTTTTAGTTCTGGTCCTTATTTAATATTTCATGGTCAAGTTCCTGGATTCACCTTGGCAACTGGCAGCCCTAGAGGTGGTCCTAGGCGTGTTGATTTTGGTGATTACTTTATGGGTCCTGGACTGGAAGAACTTATTGAGCAACTCACTATGAATGATCGCCGAGGCCCACCGCCAGCAGCACGATCTTTGATCGATGCTATGCCTACTATTAGGATAACACAGGCACATATTCGCTTAGATTCACACTGTCCAGTTTGTAAAGATAAATTTGAACTGGGCACTGAAGCCAGAGAGATGCCATGCAACCATATTTACCATTCTGACTGTATTGTTCCTTGGTTGGTTCAGCATAACTCATGTCCTGTTTGCCGTGTTGAGTTGCCACCTCAAGGACAGACTAATTCCCGCAGTACAAGTTTGGGAGGAAGGAATGCCGGCACCAGCAGCAGTGGCGGAAATGATAGTAGCTCCAGGGGCAGGGAGAACAACAGCCCTCAGAACCATGGAAGGAGAAATCCATTATCATTTTTGTGGCCATTCCGCTCCTCCTCTAGCTCAAACAATAATCATTATTCTGAGACTGGGGGAAGCAGTTCTTCCACCACTCCTGACCAGAATAATGGAACAAGTTATAGTGGTTGGCCTTTTGATCACTAAATGTACCATTTCTTCTCCTTGATAAGTATATTTTCCTGTCTAATAATGCTTGTAATTTAAAATGCCAAGAGTTTATTTAGATTGTATTTCAAACTTAAGCTCATGTAAGGAAGATCAGTTAGAGGCTTCTTAAAATCTTTGTACATGAAATTGCCTTGTCAGTTGAATCTCTTTGCAACTTCAACGTTTCACCTGTCATTATTCAATTTGATTGTTTCTTGCTGCTTAGTTGGTTTGTTTGGTTTCTTTAGGGTCTAGGCAGCAAGCACAAAATGCCAAAGATAATTTGTTTTTCAGATGAAACTTTTAGCCACATCAGGTTTCCTTCATGAAATGTCTGCATCATCAAGTTTATGAAGTGCACTCTTGAGAATGTTGTCAAGCATGGTTCTTGCAAAACTCGCTTCTGTGGTCTAACAATGGAAGAAGCCCTTAGGAAATAATTTGGTTTAGTTGGCAAAAAAGCGTGGTATTTTGATAAGTTTGGTTTGAGTTATAGCCAAAATAGTATGGGAAATTTGTTGGAATTCTGCCTACAATTTTTACATGTCAATGAATGTGTTAGTCCTTGCTTGCAGCATGCCATGATGAATTGGTTTCTGTTTGGTTTATTGTTGTTTCGTGTCAAATAATGGTTGAGAAAAAAGTAAGCAAACATTGCATCCATTGACATGATTCTGATGTAAATCCAAATCAGTCAGTAAGAGATTTACATTAGAATGCGTCTCACAATGACTCAAAGAACACAAACAAACACTTAATTGTTCTTTGTTAGAGTCTTAGTTTGCTAACCCACCCATCAACAGCCTAAATAGGTTGCAAAATTCGAATGTAGGATATCAACAAATTTTGCTACCATCTTTTGGGTCAAACTTAGCAGCATGAAGAGATTCAAAACCCTTGACACTTTCAAAGCTTAAATTAATGAAAAAAAATTAAGGAAAATGTAAGAGGGCATAGTTTTTTAGTTTAGGAATTGAAACTATAACATTGTTATTAAGTGATTTTGTTAAATTTTGAAAAGGTTAAAGGTAAAAACTGATTACTTTTACATGTGCTAAAATTTTCACTCTAACTATCTGTAATTCGAATTCTCCTTCCATGTAGAAAAATGTAATATGTACTGCATTGAAATTTCATTTAGCTTTGCTATATGAAAATGAGGATAAGTCACTATACTGAGTCACTGTATGAAACATTATCACATAGATAAAGAAAAAGAACACATATCACATAGTGGGGACCAACTTCTAAAGGGGTTTGGAACTTTGTGATGCTTATTCATATATGTTTATCTTTATCTTTAATAAATTTTGTTTTACTTTACCTTTTCTTTCAAGTTTCAAATACAAGTTAAAATCACTGTTATCCACAATCACTGTTAAAATACACGTTAATTAAAATGGTTCACATAATTCAAACAGTTTCATAAAAATAGAAATTATTTATTTAATAAAAACAAAAGCCAAATGTATATTTTTAGGTTTTAGTCCACTGTTACTATTCATGAAATGAACAGAGGAAGTAAGCAAGCTTAAATAAATTTTGAAAGGTATTAAAAATAGTATTTATTTGTTTAGAACTCAAATAAAATAAAAGCAAAAGTTTAGCCAAAGTAAGCATAAATAAAGTAAACAAAATTATAAGCATCTTCAAACTTTCTTTCTTCATTTCATTTCCACTTTAATTTTTATCACACCATTTATTTCTCAATTAGTATTTGTCCTACTTTTTTTTTTTCACTCTAATCAACTTCATTTTTTGGTTTAGGAACACTATCACTCTTTTAGAAATGATTAAACTATGGTTTTGTGATTTGGTGATGTACACAGAAAGACAAAAAGGTGGGACTGTGTTTGTATGCATACATTAATTACTATGCCTAGGAGTCACAAACACCATCATTCTCTCCCTCCACACCTTTCTATGCTCTATCTGTCAAAAAATATACAAACAAAACATCAAGACTCACATTTCAAAACCAAATCTGCAAACTACACTCAATTTTTATACTAAAAATAAGAATCCAAATTGGTCACCAATATCCCTTTAACTCCACAAAACAGTTCTTTTTCTCTCTTTTAAATGAAAAATCTGAACAAAACATAGATTACTATATATACTGCAGAGTTTACTGTGAAAGTTATATGTGATCTTGATATTAGTTTTTGAACTAGCCATTGAATAAAGTAGGTATTCTTATACTGTCATAGAATGAAGCTGTGGCAGACTAAACAGAAGAAGGATATGGAGGCTCCATCAAACCACTACTTTTTTATTGTATGAGATATTTGTAGCACTTTTGGCTTTGCAAAATTATTGAAAGGAAAATGGACAGTTCACAATCTCTACACATTCTTGTATGCTTTAATAATGGAAAATAGAGAAAATGGTTGAAGAATTCACCATGCAAACAAAATAGAGCCAACTGTGATGCTGCCAACTTGGACAAAACTTTGTGAGTAGTTATCAATGAAACCAACACCTAGCCGCAAAATGCATATAGAAAAACCAAAATATCTTGTCACATTAATTTGTGTCTTCTTTCATTCATTATTATTATTATTGCTATGTTCTTCCTTTTCCTTTTTAGTGTTTGATCTCTAATCAATTTGACAGCTAGCAGCAGACTCACTACCACCATTTATGGCATCTATACTATGGTGGAATTTCAAACTAAAATCTTGATTTTGGCAGTGAAAAAGTGCTAATGGATGGGAAATTAGGAAGTGACAGAAAGATTTTGATCCCACTTATTTGGTGCTTACAGATAAGGTAAAAGTGATGACAGATTATCTTTTCACAGCAACTCCTTCAATAAAATTTTAATTAAAAAGAAAACAAGAGAAAAAAAAGATATTATATAATAAACAATACAATAGATATAAATAAACATAGAAAATGATATTGTATAAAATATTTATAAATTGTTGTATAATAAATGAGCTAACATCCATGCAGACAAGCTTTGTCCCAAAGTTTCTTCCCACATGGCTGTTTTAATTTTTTTTTTTTTTAAAAATAATTTTAATTTAGAAAAAAAAAATCTTTCTTAGAAGTGTTTATGCAAGAATTTGATAAAAGAACTTACATAATAACTAAAAGCATTTAAATGCTAAAGAAAACTGCTGCTGTTTAATTTGACCGTTATAAAAACACTACTGTTCTAAACAAATTGAAAATTTTGTTTGTGATATGAAAATTAAAGAAATTTTTCAATTTGACTGTCCAAATTGTAGTCGTTTGTACTATTTGATTTGAATATCCTAATATGCATGCATCATCTTACATATATAGTATGATTACTGAAGATGTAAGACACGTATAATGATAATTATTAATAATATGAAGATGATGATAACTCAATATTCGAAGTATTTAATGATCATCATCCCATATTTTATTTCATTTTACTTACAAAGAAGTTTTCATAGTAGACAAATTCACTCTCAACTTCAGACATATTTGATCAAGCATTTGACCTCAACAATAATTAAAACTATATTCTATTTAAAGTAATATATTTATCAACATTATGTAATTGTTTTATTTTAATATTATGTCATGTATTTCCACTCCTTTTATGATATAATATTGCAAGTTTGTCATATTTTTAACTTATTTTTATAAAACATTAAAAGAGTCTAATTTATATGAATTAATTAAAATGATTGAATTACTATTTTAATTTCATATCAAATTAAATGAAAATTTAAAAATATAAAAATATGATTACGTTTGAATTGTTTAACCATCAGAGAAAAAATGAATTACTTAAATGAAACAGGGCATTGATGACCCCAAAGTAAAATAAGATATTCATGTTAAGTAATCTTAATATTTGCAAATTTGGATTATTTTCTCAACAAGTAATAGCCATTGCAGATAAGCTTCAAATTAGTAATTGAAATTGCGTAATGGGAATTTTACTCTAAAGAAAATTGATGATAATGCTAAAACGGAGGGAGAGTAAAATGAATAGAAAATAAATTATAAGTACAAAGTATAAAAGGAAATAGGAGAATTGAAACGAAAACAAACTTGTATTGTAGAAACTATGATTCTTTAAATGTTATATTAATAAGGATCATAGCAGGCACAATTAAATTTGATTTTTTAATACTTGTTAAATTTAATGTGATTTGATTTGAGAGTTTGATTAAAAAAATGCGATGTGTGTTTAGAAAGTAATTAAAGAGTAAAATAAGGAGTAATTTAAAGAATAGTTAAAGAGTAAAATAGTGGGCAACTTAGAAAATGATTAAAAAGTGAATATTAAAAGAAGATATAGCAAATGTTATTATTATAGTTAAAGATTATAGATAAAAACAAATAACCGTTGAAAAGCTTCAATTGAATCCATTTAGATAATTTAGTAATGATGGGAGAAAAGATTTTCACAATAAGAAAAACCATTGTTCCGAATGGTTGGAAACTGTCCGTAATTCGTGCCAAAACAAATTCTGTAAGAAAGTTGACATGAATCTTTTGGTTAGAAACATGAATTCATTGTCTTTTTTTCCCATAGAAATAATTCATCAGTCTCAAAATTTCATAATAATTCATCACTATCTCAAAATTTCATCTTTAATTAATCTAGTTTGGTCGAAAAGTAAATAAAATCTAACTAAATATTACTTTCATTAAAAAATAAATTTAGAAACAGCGTCAGAAAGATTCAACTCGAGTTCAGAACCTGTATCCAATTCCACTCTGGGATCGTGATTTTTCACAGTTAAGAATAAGCAAGTGGTAATAATTTCAACCCTTTTTAACGAAATTGATGTAAGTTTTAATCAACTACTAGTACGGTTGTCACATTTGGTTAACTTAAAACGGTCTCCAGTTTAGATATTTGGTTAGCTTTAAATATTATTCATGACCACTAATTTTTCTCCATTATTGTCAGCTTGGTAATGTTTTTGTGACTGAATTTGTGGTTTAGAAGGTGTAATTGGCATGTGAGCGCAAAAGCATGCAAAATATTCTTGGATGTTCACCCACTGAAAGCTTACCATCAACAATCGTCAACTGTAGAATCATAAGAGCCAACATCAAATCACACATTTTTGGGTCTTTTTTTTTTTTTTTTATTCATTAAACTTTCTCCCCTCATTTTACAGAGTAGGAGAAGAAACAAACTGTCTCGGTAAACTAAAAAGATCTTTCCCTTCAAAGGGAGAACCCCAGTCCCGGGAACCAGTAGATGTCTCAGCAGAAGCTACTCCACCATCTTGCAGTCCAGGCATGGGAACAATACTCCTATTTGAGGGAACGGGTCTCGACGATGATTGAGCAACGACTCCTGAAGCATTTGAGTCATACATCTGAGAATTACTCTTTGAAAATGGTGAAAATCCTAGCCATAAACCGTTTGACCTTGGTGAAGCTAAACTTCTATCCAAGGACCAGTCTATGTTAGTATAATCAAACTGCATTGACCCTCCAGTGCTCCAGTCAACTGGAGAGGTTTCCCCTGATTGGCCGGCTGATCCTAGTCTGGAAAAGAGGCCTAGAGAAGTAGCAGCAGCAAGAGTTGGAGCTGCACCTGCTCTATTCCAATTGCTATTCCCTTGGCAGGTTGCTTGGTGATCTACTGAATTGCTACTGCCACCCACAAACTGTTGTTGAGGTTGATACTGAAGTTGGTGGTACCTTTGATTAGAACTGAGGTAGTTTGGACTGGGGCTTCTAGTGCTCGGAGCATGAGATAAAAAACCATTAGATCTCACAGCATCTGGACCGTTAGTTGGATACCAACTAGCAGCTATTCCAGGAGGCGATGAACTCATACTTGTGGCTGGGACTTGCTTTGCATTTACAGTTTGGGGCCGCTGCATCATGATTAACGGTTCCCTAGATGCTACAGGTTGAAGGTTCTTAAACTCACCTCCAACAGGCACATATCGTGCTTCAGACTTAGCAGGTGGGGCTAACATTTGCAACGGTGATGCCAGGGAATAAGAAACAGAAGAATTAGATCCTGAACTTGACCACTTTTTATCAGCTGATACAGTAGCCTGTTGGGGCTTTGCCCATTCCGACTTTGGTTGGATTCTCTTTAGAGGTTGCATATTTCTATTACTGGAATCTGAAGGTACTCCAATCGTTATTGCAGCCTTTGTATAGTTAAATTCCTTATCATCTTTTTTGGGTTGATTTGGTAAAGGTACAGGTTTTGTTTGTGGCCTTGAGCTCTGATTTGCAACTCCTGACTGCTTAGCATTGTTATTGATAGGAGGATCACCTGTTTCCTCAGGCTTTGGTGGTGGATCAAGTTTCAACTCTCTCAAGGTTTCAGCAGCCTTATCAAGATCACCGTCACAGTTAACAACTGCTCTTTCAACCTCCTGTTTCGAGCAATCATACCTGGTTACCATGTCTGTAATCTGAACCAGCTCATCTGATATGTCAATTTTCAAATTGCTCCTATATATGTTTGTATCCTTGTTACCATCTGCTTCTTCACCACCTTCAAACAGCCATGCTACTGATTCCTCAACCCTACCTTCGTTCAATATCAGTGCCATTGTTGCTCTTTCATGAGAAAAGCCCATAGCAACAAGCTGCTGAGAAAGTGCCTCAAGTTTCCTCGACATAAGATAACCAGTACACCGCTCATGCAATTCCTGTGCTCTCCTTTCTTTCTGCCGCTGATGCTTCCTCTCATTTTTCTGGCGGATTTTCTCTCGCTTGTCATTGTCAGCTCCTGGTACTGATGATTCTGATCGAGCAGGGGCATTAGAACTTTTCTCTTTATGTTCTTCGGACTCACCAGACCAACTACCATTGTTAGAAACAGAATCATACTCGGCACCAGCAACCACTGAGTTGACAGGATGCTCATCTGTCTCATCTATGTTCCGAAAACGACCATTAGCATGTATAGGTGAGGTAGGTGTTGGTGAAATGTCCAGTGTATGGAATGTTCCTAATAAGGGGTTATATGCACTGGCTGGAACACCAGCCACTGCATTACCAGATCCTGTAGGCTTTGCAGCAGCTTTCTGGGCTTCCTTGCTAGCTTTTTTGTCTTTAGACTTGGATCGAGATGCAGGAGACATCGTTGTGAGACAATAGCCCTGTAACATTTAAGAAAAAGTTATTGTGCATTGCTTTACAACTGACTACCAAATCAATACAGGATAACATGCACCAACAAAGACAAACAAAAACTCTCATTCCCCCCCAAACTAAAAATCTCTTCATATAAGGCACATCTTGTGTATAGATCCTTTGACAAATGAGTAGCCACTTACAAGTAAAACACTAGACACTACTAAGGGGAAAACAAAACATATGAACAGAGGCAAAAAGAGAAAGTGAAGAAGCCAAAACAATAAGGGCATGTTTTAGAAAAAAAACTTTTAAGGAATATGGAGAGAGGGCGGGGAAGGATTTCCTGTTCGTAAAATATGTATTTTGTGAACAGAATATAATCAACAATAGTTTCTTTCACCAACTGTTCCTAACTTCATCTATGTGAGTACACCAACAGAAATTTATACATTACACCTCTGAGAAAACAGCTAGATCTCTCTGCACAGGCATTACTAGTTTTTCACACATGTATTGGAAAGACAATACCGAGACTACACAGCCATGTATCATTTTCCCCAGAGTTCAGCCATTCAATCACGCCCAAAATTTTAAACAATTAACTGTAAGGCAAAACACCACAATTCTATGTTCTCCTGTCTTCCATTTCAGCATTAATCAACACAGCAAACAAAAAAAATCTTCTAAGAATACACTCAGACGCAAGTACACACCAAAGCTTGTAGTCTAACTGAAACAAAACCCTCAAGACTCTCCTAAATTTCCACAGATCATCCCACCCCTAACAAGAATTCAAATTCGGAGAAGCAACCATGACCCTACAATTCCATATTAAACTGATATGTAATACCTATCCAAACACCAAAAAATTTCCATTTCCTGGCAAAACCAAACATGTTGCCAAGAGTTGGGCACTCAACACGAAGAAACGTATAATCACAGCAAACTCAAAATAAAAAAAAACTGCAACCAAGGTCAAACGAACAAGTATCAGCATGAGTCTCACGCTATTCCCTTTCGAGGATCCACTGTATCCACACTTCACAATCCAAACAGACGAGAAATTCCCAAATCCCGCGGACGCAAAAATGCGGAATCTGAATTACCCAATTCCGTGATTGCACGAAGCTCGAAACTAAAACGCGGCTACTCGCCCACGACAAACAAGGCAGCAGAGGATCGCAGCTGCAGTTCGATATTGAAAGAGAGAAAAGTGAAGAAGAAAAAAAGTATACGAAGAGAAAGAAGAACCAACCTAGGGTTTCGGAGGTGAGAGCGTTGCTGTTAATGGTAACGATAACGACGAGGAAGATGGAAGATCAACGTTGAATGGCGAAATGGTTAGAGAGAGGATGGAGACAGAGAAAAGGGAGATAGGTTTTTCGAGGCTCAAACTGAATTTGGCAGAATTAGGGTTTTGAAGAAACAGAGATCTGAAAATTGATAAAACGAACAAAATTATTTTAAAAAACTAAATAAGGGGGAATAAAATAAATAAACATGAACTGTATTTATAATTATTACCTAAATTCTACATTTTTTAACTCTTTGTAATAATAGATCTCTTAACTACCTTGTAATAAGTTTGACAAGTTGAATTTAGACACTTATTTATTTATTTATTTTTAAATTCAAACTCTAACTTAACATATACAAAACTTAGTAGTTTACTCTATTTATTCCATTAAAAAAAAAACAAATTAAAAAATTGTATATTAAAATTTAAGTAATTAAATATTTTCCGTCACAATAATAATATAATAATGATTGGACAGAAATTTTTGCGCACAAGATTAATTATAGAAATATTATTAATTTTATTACCATTAATGTCCAATGTTAGTTTTTAACTAAAAAACTAAATCATTGGTAATAATATTTTTTTTAAATACTTACAAAATAAACTAAATAAGTTAGTTATTTTATTTATTTATTGAGAAATTGCGAAACACGCATGTAATAAAGATGCGTGTCTTTATTTTTTATAATATTATTTTATTTTTACAATTTATTTTTTTATATATATATATTATTTCTTTATTGTTGTAAAGTAATATGTTTTATATGTACAATGAATGAAAACAAAATAATAATTTTAAGGAATTAAAAATTTAAAATGATTTAAATATAAAATATAAATATAAATATAAAATATTCATGTAAATATTAATAAGTGATTTTGCAATTTAAATACTAAAATTTTAACATAAAAAATGGTAAATTTTAATGTTGTGTTTTACACAACTATGTTTGGTAGGTGAAGTCAATGCATGAGAGGTTCTCTATAGAATAAGTTAATACATGAGAAGTCTTCAAAGAGAAACTTAGTTTGAGATTAACATAAGTTAGAGAAATTTTGATGACTTAGTATTAGATGGACTTTTTAACTAATAAAAGTTTTTTTCCACCTTTTTGGCCCATGTGGGTTTCTTCCTACCCTAAACAATTCCTTTCACCTTTTTTTTTCAATTTTTTTTATGAAGAATTATGCAAATTGCTTTTAGAATGAGAAATTTTAAAAATAACACCCTCATCTCTCACTAATATATAAGGTGGAATCAATCCTTTATATGAAAAAATCATGATGATTGGTTATTATGTGTCATGTAAAACATTTGGTGATAAAAAAAAACACCTTATATTAGCCTCTACCAAGACAAGTTTTTAGTCAATAGAAGAAATATTAACTACATTATATTGATATGAAAAGAAATGGGAATTTGATGCCAATCAAGATTGACATGAAAAGGAATATGACTTATACTTTGTGCCAGAAATGGCAATGGACATTGGTTTGGGAACATATATCATCCACTTATATAAAGGTGAGGCTTTTGATGAATTTATGCCTTTCTAGAAATCAAATTTTCCTTACTCTTTGTCTTTTGAAACATTTCATCATCTAATAAATCATATAAATGGAGTATACAAATTTTTCAAAGAGTATATAAATGGAGTATAATAGGTTTCTATCTTGTCTGTTTTTAGAATTCTTTATGAATAGGTATAATCTACTGTCTATCTATGTATCATTTTTGTTAACATATGAGTTTTGGTCAAGTCTTTCGTATTTTTGTATTTTTTTTCTTTTTTTAATAATATTTTTTTCATGTGATGACAAATGATTGTTATTACTTGAAGTGTTAGCTTAGATCAAATGTTAAGTTGTATAATGATACCTAAGATGAAAACTTTTATTTTAAAAAAATATTTTCAAAGATCCACTTATTTAAAAAAATTATGTGAATTATTGTAACTTTTTTTAATATATTCTGTTTAATTTATAAAAGTAAAAAAATGTGTCATACATATTTTCTCTTCCACGCAACTTTAAGAGGTTTAAAACATCTTTTTTATAATTTATTATAGATTAATTCTAAAGTTAAAATTATAGATCATATGAAATTACATGAAAAACTCCTAATTTTATGTGAAAAAGTGTGAAGCAAGTTGATCATTTAAATATGTTTAAATATTTTTATTTATTATTTTACTAATATTATATGTTTACAACTACAACTTTAAATTCTATTTAATAGTTTGCATTACTATAGGTATATTTTAGTATATTTTTTAATAAATAATAAATTATTAGTCTTTAATTTTTTTAATTGTTACATCTATCAATTTTTTTATAAAATATTTAAATTTAGTATTAAAAAATTATAAAATATTTTAAGATTTTTTTAATTTTTTAATTATTTTATGGACAAGTTTTGCAGTGGACTCATATTTAAAAGATCAATGCAAAATGAGTCAAGAGCTTAATAGTCATTATTCTCATGCCTAATTAAAATAAATATTTGGTCATTATTTAAAATTTAATAAACTTAAATAGTATAGCGTTATAAAGTATCAAGCGGGAACTTGAAGAGCCAAAGACATTTTAATCTGAAAAAAAAGAAATGATAAAATAAAAATTAGCGAATTAAATTGAAAGGTGCATAACAGAATTTATTTGCAAATCATTGGCAATGTAAAAAGAAAAAGGATCGCAACAAAGTCAATCCTTAACCAAAAAGTGAAGGTATTTTACGAACATAAATTCTAATATAAAAAAAATCAAAAGAATTTAACAGTAATATGAGAAAAATAAATAAATACAAATCTAATTATGCATGTTATTATGCTATTTACTGGAAAATATTAATTATTGGCCTAATATTCCCATATCTAACATAAAAAATGCATGTAAAGGTACTAAATATTTGTTAATATAAATTATATTATAATTAAAATCTAATTGGTTATTTTTTCCCATCATTTAATTATTTTATTAAATTTTTTCTCTCTACTAATAAACATCTTACTTGAAATTTTCAATTTTTAAAATACTATAACGTGATCTTTTCAATATTTAATTAAAATTATAGTTTAAAATTATGATAAATATTTTACATTGTAAAGCGAAGTTATTTGAAATTCTTGATAATTTATAAAAGATATTAAAATTCTGTTTAGGAATAAAAAAGGAAATAGTAGATTTAAAAAAGACCAATAAAAACGTTCTGCGTAAGAAAACATCTATTTAAAATAAATATTAGAAATACATTAAAAAAATATTAAGATAAGTATTCTAATTTAAATCTATAGAAAGTTAGGTAAAGGTTGAGATTAGAAAGAAAATAAAATTAGTTTTTTAGAATAGAAAGGAACGGTGAATATTAGAAGTTTGAAACAGTGTGAACCGTAGAAGACTCCTCAATTAGCGCTTCGTGGGAGGGGGAAACACTCCAAACACAAACATACGACAAAACAACAATAAAAATATAGTGTTTTTCCCACTTTGTTTCTTCGTCTTCTTCAACGTTAATTTTGTTTTCCTTCCACTTTGTAAAATGTAAAGTGGGGTTTGGTCTTTTTCTCCAACCGTTTTTTTTTTTCACAACATGAGGAAGAAACTGGACACTCGTTTCCCTGCGGTGAGTTATCTCTTTCCCTTTGTTTCTTCATTTTGAAAAGTTGTTTTCATTTTATGTTTGCTATTTTTATGTTGTCTTTAGGCTGGTTTTGTTGTGGTTGGTTTTTGGGTAACATGGGAGATGTGTTTCTCTTGGTTTTGATGTTCTGTGGTTTATGTTTTGATGTGGCTACATGTTTTGTATTGTCACGCAGGCTTTGGAATTGTTTTGGCCTTGAATTGTTATTATGTTAATGAATTATTTTTTAAAGAGAATGTTTTGCTGGTGAATATTGTTTTAGGAACTGTGCCCATTGGACGTTAGTTATTTTGGATGAAATAAGTTTTCTGACCGAAAGACAGATAAACACAAGCACCTATCGTGCAAGTTTGTCCTTTCAACCATATTTTTTCTATCTGAAAGTCTCGATTCCGAGACATCTTAAGGAATCCAAGCCTAGTTCTACTAGAGGCAACTATTTGGTGAATTTTGATGTAGTGCAATGTATTCAATGAGAAAGAAAAAATTGCTTTGAAGGTGTGATTGCTGCACATCTTAATTCTTCTTTATTATTACTGTCTTAACTGAGATTTCCTGGTGTAGTTTCTTTTTCGTTTTATTGGCTACCTACTTTGGAAATGGTTGTTGCCCTTGTAAAACATGATTTGGTTGTGGAATATCGTTTACCGATTTTGGGATGTAAAACTTTATCTTTATTTTGGCACTGCTTTAGGTCATATTTTGTGTATTGGAAACTAGGACAGAATGTTGGCAGTAGTACTTATTCCCTTCTAACCTATTTCCAAATTTGGTATTATGTCGATTTAGAAAAATTCCCTGAATTTGGTCCCCCTCAAGCAATGGTATTTTTTTGAAGGGATTGTTTATTCCTTTGTTAAAATCACTGCTTCTAAGTATTCTCCATACCACTATAAATTTTGAGGATTGCATAAATATCACATATCAGTATCACACATTCTTAAACAGACAACATCGTCATCAATAACAACAGAAGGCTTTTCCCACTAGTTGTGGTGGTATATATGAATCAAACATAGCTACAATGTCCTATTATAAGTCATGTACATATTAAATCATTTAAATACAAATATAGTGATTCTTGATCTCTCCCTTTTTCCACGTAGGGGACTGCCCTCCATCTTATGTGCTTTATTTATTTCGATTCTATAGCTTTGCTTCACACATACCTAAACCTTATTCATGTGGGAGATAGACACGAGGGTCTTCTGTGGCCCACCTTGTGTTCTTACACTACTTTTGACCCCGTTGTACGTATTTTTGACTGATCAATTATATGCAATACTTGCTTAACTTTTGTACTATTACTCTTTTCTTCTTTTAGGAAGGTAGTGGTGGAATTTGAGCATTGGTTACTTCTGGTGGGGTAGGACAAACAGTTTTTTTTTTTTTTTTCTGTTAAACAACTTATTTATTTAATTTCTTTTAGTTGAAAATTTTGCTCTTCATTCGTAGTGGTGGAATTTCCTTAATTGTATTAAACTGAATTCTCTTTTATCTTCCAGTCATTTTAGTAATAACTGTGTTATCTTATAGAATTGGTATTTGACAGGCTAGGATTAAGAAAATTATGCAAGCTGATGAGGATGTAGGGAAGATTGCAATGGCTGTGCCACTTTTAGTTTGTAAGGATTTTTTCATGCATATTCTATTTTTTTTGTCTCCCTCAATCATGATTTATTTTCGTGCTTTTGGGAGTTTTTAATGAATAATGTCTGATTTATGATGATTCATGTTTATGCGTTGCAGCTAAAGCACTAGAGTTATTTCTACAAGATTTATGTGATCGAACATATGAGATAACTTTGAGGAGGGGAGCAAAGACTATGAATGCTTTTCATTTGTAAGTGAAATTCCTATTTCGTCTTTATTTGTTTAAATTTGTCTTTGTCATTTCTTTACTAAGTAGTTACACCTTTTATACAAGCCTGCACGTTTCTTTGATTTGGAAGGAGGGTGTGGGTGGGTTGATGTACTTATAAGAACATCACATCATATCTACAATAATAATGATAATATGCTCTGTCTCATTATTATTTCTTAGGATTCTTCTACGTATTTCATATTCCATTATGTTTGACCTTAAATTCCTTTATTCTTTCTAAGATAATTAGACATATTAATGCATTTGCTGAAGAAAATGTTGGGATGGTCTTGCTTTTGGAAGCCGTGAGTGCAGTGTTGACCTTCTCTTTCTGGTTTTTAAAAGGTCAAGTTACTTGCATCCTTTGCCTTTGCAGAAAACAGTGTGTGCAGACTTTTAATGTCTTTGACTTTCTGAAAGATATTGTCAGTAAGGTTCCTGATTTAGGTGGTTCTGTTGCAAATGGTGATGATCATACTGTCAAGAGGAGGTGTGCTCTGGTCAATACTCTTGTTAGTTGGAACTAGTTTCAGTATGCTGAATTTTTACTATTTTATATTAGGAAAGTTGCTGAAGATGATAATGATAACCACGAGGAGCCCAAGAGAAGTAACAGGGTAATATATCAATCAACTGTATTCTATTACTTCATCAGATGTTAGCATAAATTTTTCTTGGGTGATTAGTTTTTGCTGAGTAATTATATATTGTTCCTCATACTGTGAACCTTTTGCTGGTTACAAAAGAATTTACTTTAGTCATTAGGCAAGTTTACTAGTGGCTTTTGAATGCAATTATGAAATTATGAATGAATTATGCTACTACCTTTAGTATTTAAAACTATTTGGAAAGTTATGGTGAAAAGTGTTGTTGTAATTGTGCAAACTATAGAATTGGCGCAAGCACCTTATGTGGAAGTTCTAGCTAAGAGACGCAGCATTCTAAAGAACAGCTGTTTGATGTTAAATGTTATCTGAATAATGATTTTTTTTCATGATTTGAGCAGGCAGAGCCTGGACATACCGGTGGCAGAGGAAGGGGAAGGGGCAGAGGTAGGGGTCGTGGCCGTGGAATTAGAAATGTAGATCAAGAGATGAGTTCACATGCCAAGTGTGAGGAAGATTCTGATGCATTGAAGCAAAATGAAAAGCAGACTCAAAGCAATGAAAGCATGGAGCATGTGTCATCACCTGAAGAAGTTAAGCAGACTCTTCCGGTGAGCAAGCCGGCTCAAGTGTCCATTCGAAATTTTGACTTAAACATGGACCCAGATGAGAATATGGATTTGCTAGCATCACCAACTCCTGTCCCATCTAGTTCATCTGCAAAATCAATATCAGAAGAGAAGCATGATGAATACCCTGGAT
>Ga0123342_1000686_pt1 | contig 54904 bp, 24 predicted proteins | sample Turbeawhitnodule_FD_89960 | JGI IMG/M metagenome (GOLD analysis project Ga0123342, IMG submission 89960) | Root nodule microbial communities of legume samples collected from Mexico - Turtle bean Mexico white nodule | ecosystem: Host-associated > Plants > Roots > Nodule | place: Mexico: Nepantla...
TGATCAATTTCCTCAGATCAAAGGTGTTGTTATAATCTCCCTCCCACCACCAGATAACCCTTCTTTGGGCAAAACCATCACTGCTTTTACTTTCTCTGACCCTTCTTCTCCTCAACCCTCACTTCTTCAACAATCCTACCAACACCAAACAAACATCAATGAATACAACAACACTGATCCTCCCCTTCACTCCTACCCATCTAATGCTCAGCTTGGTTTTGCACTCAGAAGACTCTTCCACAGTACCCCAGTGAGGTTTTTCTCCTTCTTTGGTGTTCTTCTATTTGCTCTCTTTCTCTATGGTTCTGTTTCTTCAACCACCACTCTGGAACTGAGTGGCCCCAAGAATGATGGTGATGATGATGGCAAACCCGGATCATATTTGTTCCCTTTATATCCTAAATTTGGTGTTTTGGGGCAGAAGAATATGAAGCTCCAACTGGGGAAGCTTGTTCATAAAGAAAAGCTTTTGACCCAGAGAAAATACAGGGTTGGTTCTGAGGTTGTGGCCGTTGACTCTTCTTCGGTTTTTCCTGTCAGTGGCAATGTTTTTCCAGACGGGTATGATCAAAATCATTGCTTTTGCTGATTTGATTGTTGGGTTTACGAAGAAAAATAAAAGTAAAATTGAATAATTTAAATGTTTCTTTTTGACTTAGTGATTTAATAATTAATAATGAAGCTCTGCTTCATTTATAATTGCAACCGCATCAGCAACATAGTTTCTGTAATTACACTACTACTGCTATGAAATTCAGAAAGAAGGAAAAATGGTTTTTATCCATTAATGTCTTTTATACACATTAGTATAGTAGTACATTTCCTTTTGTCATTTTACGTATTCATTACCAACTGTATTCAGAGCTTGATAAAGGACGGATGAAAAGAGAGGTATAGGTCAAATTGAGAGAGAAGAAATGTATTATTATGGATTATTCATGCGTTGAGTATGTGGTGAAAAGCAAAGACAATGCTGGTGTAAAAATCATTAGATACATGTTAAGTCAATGATATTTGATGGAGTCGAAGACTTAAAATGGTAGCTTATCAATTGAGTACGTAGGGCAGATTAGATGCTTTTAGGTAGAAGAGATGAAATGTAGATATAAATTTTTGTGATTGTTAAAATTGGTAGGAGTCTCAGTGTTTTATGTTTATCTACCCTCTTGTCATGTGAACCGTATTATAATGGCACATCTTGTGCTATTTCTATGCATTAATAATATTCAGTTAACTTATAAAAAAAATAGTGCAATTGTATGATAAGCTAGGAGCTACCAATTTGTGGTAACTCCATGTGATGACTTAGCAACATGTTCTTCCGTGCAGGTTGTATTTCACTATTTTACGTGTTGGAAATCCTCCAAGAAGTTATTTTCTTGATGTGGATACAGGGAGTGACTTAACTTGGATGCAGTGTGATGCTCCTTGCATAAGTTGTGGAAAGGTATAATTTATTATTAATCAAATATCAATCCACCTCAGTTAGATTCATGTGGAATTTTTAAGGGGTGCACATGTGAAATATCTGTGTAGCATCAGGTTGCCATTTTCTTGTGTATGATCCTGTGTCAGAGTATGCTGAAAGTTAGAAAATGCCTCTCAGTAATAGGAACTGTAGAGTATAGATATAACTTAGTTACTAGATGTTTGAGAAATTTTGCCTTGGTGGAATTTTGCTTTTGGAGAACTGCATTTACTCGAAGGATAAAATTAATACAGGGAGCTCATGCCCAATACAAGCCAACAAGATCCAATGTAGTACCATCCATGGACTCTCTCTGCTTGGATGTTCAGAAAAATCAGAAAGATGGGCATCACGAAAGCTTGCAACAGTGTGACTATCAAATTGAATATGCGGATCAGAGTTCTTCCTTGGGGGTTCTCATTAGAGATGAGCTTCATCTTGTAACTACTAATGGATCCAAAACCAAGCTAAATTTTGTTTTTGGGTATGAATCCCTTTTGAAGCTCTGCCTTTTTCTTTTAGTCAATAGTGTATTGTAAGAAATTGATGATCCATTCAATGCAATACTTTTGTATTAAGGTGTGGATATGATCAAGAAGGCTTACTTTTGAACACATTGGCAAAGACAGATGGAATCCTGGGACTGAGCAGGGCAAAAGTGAGCCTACCTTACCAGTTAGCAAGTAAAGGGCTTATTAAGAATGTGGTTGGTCATTGCTTGAGCAATGATGAAGTTGGTGGTGGTTACATGTTCTTAGGTGATGATTTCTTGCCATATTGGGGCATGACTTGGGTTCCCATGGCCTATAGCCTTACTACGTGAGTAATGATTTCTTAATTAAGAATGTGTTTGTTCCCTATTAATTATGATGAAGTGAGTTTGATTTTCTTTTGTCAAACTGCAATGAATTTCCGTTTTGAGAATGTCAAGGTTTATACGAAAGTTGTTTTATATCTTTTAATTTGAAAATCTCCATATTTTTTAAGTTTTTCTGTATCTACTTCTTTCCTACTATTCTGACAGTTTGTTCTGATTCTTCTCTAATTTAAATGTGGCACACACTCTAATCTGTAGGGATTTATACCAAACTGAGATTCTTGGAATAAATTATGGAAATCGGCAACTCAGTTTTGATGGCCAAAGCAAAGTAGGAAAGGTGGTTTTTGATAGCGGCAGTTCTTATACATATTTCCCAAAGGAAGCATACTTGGATCTTGTTGCTTCTGTGAGTTTTTACATTTATCAATCTGGAACCATTTTGACATTTTTCTTGAGTCTGTTCTTGAACACCACAAATTCATTATGTATGTGTATTGGTGCAGCTTAATGAAGTTTCTGGGTTGAGACTCATTCAAGATGATTCAGATACTACTTTACCCATTTGCTGGGAAGCAAATTTCCCAATCAAGTAAGATAAATTACTCAAGGTGCAATTGTTTTTTGCATTTATAATAACTAAAGTAATCAAATTTTTAAAGCAGTCAAGATATGAACTGAATTACATAAGGTGAAATGACACTATTTTGATTATCTTCATCTTTAGTACCTTGTTTGATAGAGACAGAAAATAAGTACATTATTTTCTTGTATCTGTTTGACTGACCATGTTATGGAGAAATGAAATAGGTCTATTGTTTTTATTGCATGTTTCACCAATTACAATGTTATTGGATGTTGTTCTAAAATCCATGTTACATGCATGCAGATCTGTCAAAGATGTCAAGGATTACTTCAAGACCATAACTCTTCGGTTTGGAAGCAAGTGGTGGATTTTGTCCACAATGTTTCAGATAGCACCAGAGGGTTACTTGATCATTAGTGTAATCCTCTCTTTCTATTCTATTACAACTTCTTGTTCCAACTGATTTTGTTATTGTCATGTATTCTAAAATGCTACCTTTTTTGCTGCAGAACAAAGGCCATGTTTGCTTGGGTATCCTTGACGGTAGCAATGTAAACGATGGATCCTCCATTATTCTTGGAGGTACTCTCACCCTCATGAAAACCTGAAAGCTTATTCTGATGCAATTTTCCCTGCCTATATTCTTGCCAATAATTTCTATTTATGTGTTGTTTTTACCTGGTATAAGTGTCAATGATTGGATTGCAAATATGGGGTTATTTTCTTTTCATATGTAGACCCTTCACATATTCTAGGTTTGGATTCTTAGTGACTGATTTTTGCTGCAATGGCAAGTCTCTCTACAATTGTCCATTTCTGAAATTTTTGCATGGTTATTTTTTTAATCTCCAAATTATCACCTTTATCTCACACAACTTCACTTAGCCTAAATCTTTGTACATTTGTGTTTAATGTGTTTGATGATGAATAACTCAACTAACCAGCCCATTTGTGCAGCAGAAGTAGTGCCATTTATTGAGCCACCTTTGAAATCAAATGCTATTGAGATTCTATCACTATTAGAGCAATCAGAGTTATGATAAATTAGTTCATGGGCTATTTCAGTTCTGAAATTGTGATTTGATTCACGTGGCTCTTGCTAGAGCTAGTTATATCCTCTTAAAAACCCTGGGAGATAAAAACATTTCATAGTAAATAAGTGGATGTAAACTTTAGCTTAATATAGTGAAATTTTCCACTTTTCATGTAACATCATTCTTTTCCTCTCTTTTGCTGAACTTAAGTGATAATTTGGTTCTTCTTACTGATTATGACCTTTGCAGACATTTCATTCAGAGGATACTTAGTTGTGTATGATAACTCAAAGCAAAAAATTGGTTGGAAGCGAGCAGAGTGTGGCATGTCAAGCAGAAGATTGAGAAAGAAAAACAGTTTTGTCCCTGATAGCATGCTATAATTTACTCTAGGAACAACAGTATAACTTGTATTATTTCTGCAATAAAACAGCCAATGTACAGTTACACCCAAAATATAGGAACTTAGAAGAGTAATGGATATAATAGGTTATTTTATATTCCAATAACTATAAGATCAAAAAAAATGTCACCACCAACACTTTTTCTTAACACTTAAACTTTTTCTCTTACTGCTTTAAATTCAATAGTGTTTGAAAGAAAGTATTAGAGAAAGTTTAGTTAGAGTTCTTTTTTATTTGCTATTATTTCCTTTTTCTAAATATAAAATGCATATAACTAATTTATAAGATTGTATATTTTTCAAAATTATTCTTAAATAATTTATGTATGGAGAGAGGACATTAATTGAGTAGTTTTCACTTTTAAAATTAAACTCTAATTTTTTTAATTTTCATGGAAAAGAGAAAGAGATACTTTATAGTGTTTATTGTTTATAAATTAAAATAAAGAAATATACTTTAATAGAAAAGTAATCAATACAAAGGATAATTAAAAAGGGTATTGTATAAAGATATTATTAGGTGGATAGGGGAAATATATAAGTAAATAAAGGTAGAAAAACAGAATTAGTAATATAAAAGAGTGATATTTCAAATATTATTTAAATTTTTTAAAATCTTTCAAATTTTAAAATAATAATGCAAGAATGATATAATTTATAGCACTTTGAAAGACTTTTAGGGTTTATTTGGATTTATATCGTACAAATTTAAAAGAACTTTTAAGATTTGAAAGAATTCTACCAATTTAAAAGTATCTTAAATTAAAAGATTAATAAAAATATAAAACCAAATGAAAAATTCTTAAAGTATAATCATAATTGAAATAATCTCAGCAATCAAAGTACAAAAATAAAACATATAGAAAACAAAAATTAAAGCGAAATTATAATTTTTTAAATATAAGAATAAAAATTTACTGAAAAAGTAAAAGTTATATGTAATTTATTCTACAATAATATTATAGGGGTGAGACACTAGAAGAAGAAAAATAATAAATATCCGAAACTGCCAAAAACAATTAATTTGAGAGCGAAAGATCACACTGTCCATCACTCAACCAAGAACCAACAACAATGCCGGAACCGCCACCGCCACCACCGCCGCCGCCACCACCATCACAACCCTTATCGCCGGAAAACGACGTCGCAATGTCTCCCCAAAACTCCTCCGAAGACCCAGACTCCTCCCTCCCCACCCAAATGACGCCCGAGCCCGCCGTTGCGGACTCCCCAGACTCCACCACGACCCGACACGACCCGGTCCCACCGACGCGAAAACGTCGCCGTCGCAAGAAGTTCTTCACGGAACTCAACGCTCCGTCCTCCACCCGCCGAAGCGACGTAGCCAAGGACTGCGACGTGGAAGCCCTAATCGCGATCTCGGTGGGGTTCCCCGTGGACTCGTTAACCGAGGAAGAGATCGAAGCGAACGTGGTTTCCACCGTCGGTGGCTCCGAACAATCGAACTATATCGTCGTCCGAAACCACATATTGGCGCGGTGGCGGTCCAACGTTTCAGTCTGGTTAACCCACGACCGGGCCCTCCGGTCGATCCGGTCGGAGCACAAGGGTTTGGTCGAAACCGCGTACCGGTTCGTCCTTGAGCACGGTTACATTAACTTCGGCCTCGCGCAGGAGATAAAAACCCTAAAGCTGAAACCTTTCGATGGGTCTGATCGAGGAACGGTGATTGTGATCGGTGCTGGGTTCGCAGGTTTGGTTGCAGCTAGACAATTGGTGTTTATGGGGTTTAAAGTCGTGATTTTGGAGGGTAGGACCCGACCCGGTGGGAGGGTCAAGACGAAGAAGATTAGTGGTGATGGTGTTGAGGCTGCAGCCGATTTCGGTGGGAGTGTCCTCACTGGAATAAATGGGAACCCTCTTGGGGTACTTGCTAGACAATTGGGTTTGCCTTTGCATAAGGTCAGGGATATTTGTCCTCTCTATTTGCCTGATGGGAGGAGTGTTGACTCTGAGGTTGACTCTAGGGTTGAGGTTTCGTTTAACAAGTTGTTGGAGAGGGTTTGTAAGCTTAGACAGGCCATGATTGAGGAGGTGAAGTCAGTGGATGTGCCATTGGGGACGGCATTGGAGGCTTTCAGAAGGGTTTACAAGGTTGCTGAGGATAAGGAGGAGAGAATGCTGCTGAATTGGCACCTTGCAAATTTGGAGTACGCGAATGCAACTCTCATGGCGAATTTGTCCATGGCCTATTGGGATCAGGATGATCCCTATGAGATGGGGGGTGATCATTGCTTCATTCCAGGGGGCAATGAGACATTCGTTCGCGCATTGGCAGAGGATCTGCCGATTTTCTATGGGAGGACTGTGGAGTGTGTGAAGTATGGGAATGATGGGGTGGCGGTTTCTGCTGGTGGGATGGAGTTTAGAGGGGATATGGTGCTTTGTACTGTGCCATTGGGGGTGCTTAAGAAGGGGGATATTGAGTTTATGCCTGAGCTTCCTCAGAGGAAGAAGGATGCTATTCGTAGGTTGGGGTTTGGGTTGTTGAACAAGGTTGCAATGTTGTTTCCATATAATTTCTGGGGTGGGGACATTGATACTTTTGGTCATTTGACTGAGGATTTGAGTATGAGGGGTGAGTTTTTTCTGTTCTATAGCTACTCCTCGGTGTCTGGGGGCCCGCTTCTAGTGGCTCTTGTTGCTGGAGAGGCTGCAATAAGGTTTGAGATGATGTCACCGGTGGAGTCTGTGAAAAGGGTGTTGGACATTCTGAAGGATATTTTCAATCCAAAGGGGATTGTTGTTCCGGATCCGGTTCAGGCCGTGTGTACTCGGTGGGGGAAGGATCACTTTGCATATGGATCGTACTCTTATGTTGCTGTTGGATCTTCAGGAGATGATTATGACATTCTTGGAGAGAATGTTGGGAATGGAAGAGTGTTCTTTGCTGGAGAGGCAACCTGCAAGCAGTATCCTGCGACTATGCATGGAGCGTTTCTCAGTGGAATGAGAGAGGCTGCAAACATTTTGAGAGTGGCAAAGAGGAGGTCTTCCATGCCTGGTTTTGACACATCAAAAAGTAACTCCCAGGAGGATGATGATTTGCACAAACTGTTTTTGAAACCTGATATGACATTTGGTAGCTTCTCTGCTTTGTATGATCCAAAGCTGAATGATCTTGATTCCAGTTCATTACTGAGGGTTAAAATTGGAGGTGCTGTATTGGACTCTGGCAATCTTTATCTCTATGCCTTGCTCTCAAAGAAGCGGGTCATTGAGTTGAGTCAGGTGGAGGGAGATGAGAACAGGATGAGAATTTTAAACCGCAATTTCGGGGTGAGTTTAGTTGGGAGGAAGGGTTTAAGTGGGGCTGCTGAATCTCTTATCCTCAGCATAAAATTGTCCAGACCCAACTTTCATGAAGTGGAAAATTGTCTTACGACTGGAAAGGAAAATTCATAGCAGCTTCATGGAGAATAGAACTTCCTTGATCCTGTTATATCAAACCTATATTTTTCTGAGATCTAGTTAGATTCTGACCAATTTTCCCACGTGTTAGCCATTTTTTCCAATGATGTTCTACAATGAACAAAATTAGTTAGCAGTACTATATTCTCTTTATGATCTTGAATGTAAAAATGTTTAGGTTGAAGCTGATAACTGATATTCTTCAAGAAATAGTTCAAACAGTGTATTCCAGACTCAATGATCAGACATTATGTTTGATATGCCTGTCAACAAGAAGCATATTTGTTCCAAAGACTCATCCAAAGTCTCCTTTTAGTGACACTACTGGTGGTGGGAATAAGTTAACCATCTCCATATTTATAAAACACTGAGATAATGCAGTAGTTAGAACATCCACAAGGCTTTACTAGTTGGGATTGAACCCAAAAGCATCTCATTATTATTTTTCTGCTTCTTGCACTTTCTTCTTAGACTCTTCATTTATTTTAAAATGATTACTTTCTCTTTTATATTTTATAACAATTATAGTTTTTAATTTTTTTTTTCTGGAAGTTTCTGTATTGAATAATCTAAAATAATATGATTATTATGCAATTTAAAGTATATATTTAAAGATTTTTAAAATAATTTATCTAAAATATAATTTTAAATTTTGAATCTGTTAATTTCAAATTAATTGGTTGTACTTTTACATTAACTAATAAAATATAATTTTGTTCACTTATGGAAAAATTCTAAAAAAAATAACAAAGAGGATGTTGTTCGTCCAACCCTTGAGTAGACACCAAAACTGAGAAACAGGAATAAGCATGTTTTACAGATTGAGCGAACAGTGACTGTCAGGAATGAGAATGTTATATGTTGAGTGTCAATGAAAACTTCAGTTTCAATTTGTCAGATGGTACAAAAAAATTTCAAAAACAGAAATGGAATGTCACACGTGGAAATGTCGGTGTTGCCAAAAACATCAACAATGAATATCAAACTTATACTACTATAATGTGCAAGTTTTTCCTTAATGTCTCTAATTTTAAAATATACATTTTAACACATTCATAATTTTTTAGTTTCTAGATTTCTTCTGTGCTAAAAAAATAACATTTATTTTTTTATATTTTTAATAAATTGAGATTCTTTTTCTTATTATATTTTAAAATATAATACTGACTAAAATTTATATAAAAATTATGAAAATTAAAAATTAATTTTTAAAATATAAAAAATAAAAATGTTTTATAAACAAAATTATAATTATTTTTTTACAAATAAAAAAAGTGAGTATATACTATTAAAAATACAAAAAGAATGTTATTTATTAAAAAAAATATGAGAAAGATGTGTCTATATTTAAAAATTCAAAAAATATAACAAAAATAAATAATTATTTTAAAAGGAGAAGATTGGATATTATTTAAGTAAAAAAATTTCTAACATATTTTTTCTTAAGTAAAAGGAGAAGATTGGATATTAAAAAATTTAAACCACTCAATCTAAAATCTTGATGGTAAAATTGCATATTTATAATTTGAACATTTCTCACTAATATTGAAGTACAAGAACAAGAAGAGAAAACCTACCCTATTAATAGTTTAAGTTGATACTTCTACCCACGTAAACAGATAATGAATATATTAATTGTATTGGTAAATCAAAATTTCATACAAAATATGTTGACATTGGTAAATCATATAATTAGTGGTAGTCAAAACCCATCTCACTTCCTGACAATGTTTTTTCACTACAAAGAACCTGATAATAGGGATAAAATGAAAGTAAAGCAGGATCACCACAATAATATGTGATACAAAAGATTGGACAAGTTTCCTTGTCGCCAATTAAACAAGAAAATGTAAATCTTATATAAAAAATAAAAAAACTAACGACAACATGCAGACTGATCTAGCTAGACATTTTGACTTGATCACTAGATTGTAGTGCTTGAGAGGCGAAAAACCTGACATCAACATCTGGATCCTCACTCAGCTCAACCAGACAGGGACGGATGCTACTCTCAACAACCTTCATTATTCCAACCATAATTAGTTAAAGAGACATTCAAAAAATTATGCTCTTCTATCAAACAGTATGGATTTCATATCACGTCTCACTCCTACAAGCTTTATTAAAAACAAACTATAGTCTATTGAGAAGTATTGGGACACAGATTTTCAAGTGATAATATTACCAGTTACCAGTACTAAACAGCCAGCTTAACTTTCAACCAACTGGTTTTGTAATCCAAGCATTTTCGGCAAGTAACTAGTTTGAAATTCTTTTTGTAGTGAAGAATTTAAAAAAAAAAAAAATCAAAGTAATAATCTGGATCCCAATATTTCTAAATCAAATTAATATAGCTCATTTGATTAATTTTCAAGATACAAGTTTTTTAGTTTAGAAATCCATACTGTATTGTAGTCCAAGTAACTATGGGATGGAATGTTAAAGATGAAATCTTAAATGGAAGCTACTTACAGACTGATCAACAATTGGGATGAGAGACTGCAACACTTTGGCTACATTAAATTTGATATTGGGTACCCTGCAAGACATGCTATGAGTATTGGCTAAAAGGAAGACATACAAAAGGAGTAAGGACTCTACAATTTTACCTATCTTTTGATGCATTAATGACCAGAGGGAGAAGTTTTGAAGAAGTAATCTCCGAGCCCAAAACTGGAGCCAGTAGAGAAATTGCTTGAAGGATCGTCATCCGATACAGATAATGTGGATCAGTAACCATGTCCAAAACCTGCAAAGGATACAATAGTTCTTTAGGTAATAGCATTCAGGACATATTTTTGAAATCCTTAAATACTAAGAAAAGTGTCTATTGTAATTTGTAACAAAATTTTCAGCACACTTCTACGAGTAGATAGAATAGAATCTTTCACCAGGCACCACCGAACCTAATTACAAAGCTAGGGTTTCTTTAAATGATATAAATCTTGTTTTCCTTCTCTCGATTTCTTTAAATAATATAAGATTTTTCCTTTTCTTTTCAAAACATATTGTTAGAGGATGTTCTATGATATAAGTGGTGTAGAAATCCTTTTCTGTAGTTCAAGGTAAATATACTGCAAATGTACATCAACAAACTAAGAGCCTCTATTAAAACCTGGGGAATAATGTGTTGCATTGCCCAATCCGGTCCAAATTCTTCTGCTAAGCGTTTGATATTATTTGCGGCCGCGTCACGGATTGAGTATACCTACAAATACATGAGCATACATTAGACAAAGTCAATATGATACAATGAATCTAAATTACAAATAATAAAATAAAAAGGAGAATGGCATTGAACACCTGCCCCTAGTAAAAAGGAAAGAAAGAATAACTGGCTTTTTGACCAAAAAAGTTTTGAATATATTTTATAACTGACTCGGTCAATGGAGGATTCAGTTTAAACCTTCCGTCAAACATAAGACTTAGAACCTCTATATGATACTTTGAGTGGTATTGAAAATTAAAGCTAAAATAACTAATATTTAACATTTTGTTTGTTCTTTTAGCCCTCTAAAATTAAGATCTCTAAGTTACACCAATTTTTCTTCTTTTTCCTTTTCATGTAAAAAGAAAAGGCCACTTTTCCAAATACATGTCAGATATAAGCGCCATAAAAAAAGCCAAGTACTGTGGTAGAGTTTGACCTAACTTGTTTATTTAAAGTTACTTTGTAAACCTAATAATGGGAGCTTTAAAATTAAAGCAATAACCGCATTATTATTATTATTTGATAACCAAAGAACTTCTTAAGAAAAACAGAAGGTACAACTACAAGATGATAGGATATCCTCCAAAGCTAATCCAAGAAAGAACCGAAAAGAAAACATAAAAATCAAGAACATGAAACATGTAACACTGCATGCCAATCTCTCTGAAGAACTAGAAAGTCCTTTAGAGCACAAAGAAGTTAAGTGCGCAACCTATCCCAAATCCTTTTGGCATTTCTTTCCAACCAAATATACCAAAAATGGAGCAACGTGCCAAATCCTTTTGGCTGTTCTAAGGTGTTAAAACCCCTAAAATTAACACAGGAACTTGTAGAGATCCTTGGGGGCAATCCCAATCTTCGCCAACAGCACCGTACAAACTTCCATAAACTAAACATTTGCTTACCAAACTATATAAATATATATATATGAAATTTATAATAAAATTTGTAAAGCTCAAGACAAAGTTTTCCATAAAATAGACTTAAAAAATAAGACCAGAACCAATTGAAAATAATTGCACTTGCTTCACAAACCTTGTCCTTTAGCCATTGCATGCAAAGAGCACCGAGCTTATCATCAAAAAAGCCTACACCCAATTGGCTGGCCAGTAAGGGTATATATTCTATGATAGCAAGTCGAACTCTCCAGTGCCGATCCTCAGCAAGCTCAACTATAGCTGGCAACAGAGACTGAGATAACAAATCGATACCAATAACCTGCAATCCACATGTAAAATTACAAGCTTCAATAGAGGGAGTATATGAAAAATAATAATTCTGAAACGTACATAACCAATCTAAAAGAACGTTGAATTTTAACCCACAAACCTGATTCACTTGATCAAGCTTGCTGATAATATTTAGCCTTACATCAGGAAATTCGTCTTTCAAAAGAGAAAGGAAAATAGGCAGAAGTTGCTCAATTGTTGCATCCTGCAACCACCACAAAATTATTGTAAAAGCAAGAAGGCACGTAAGTTGAATTGCTTTTAGCCAAGAACAGTTCAAGATTTAAGGAATAGAATCAAATATTTCTCACATCAGAGCAGAGTATTAGAAAACAGAAACAAACGTGCTTGTATAAGGAGATGAAAAACACTAAAGTGGAGAACATAGGTAGAGGTCCAAAAATAAAATAGTGCAAGATCACTGAGATGAAAGGTTTTAATTTTCAGTTTTTCATATTTTGTACAGACAGAGCATTATTAACTAATTTTTATTCTTTAGGGGGATGGCCAAAGTTTGGAAAGCAAATAGACCAAATCCTGCCAAAGGCATAGAAACAAAAAGTATGCCTATTTCACCTCATGCGTCTTGATATGTTTATGGATAGTGATAAATTTATAACCTGACTTTTAATGCCATTGCCACTGCAAGTGATAGGAGGGGGATCTAGAAAATTTAAACTGAGAGGGAACTAAACAATACATAGGCACAAAAACAATATATTAACATTTATATCAATAAAAAGTTAATGATGTTGTATAGAAATGTGATCGATTTATAAGTCAAGAAAAAAATTAGAAGAAATCAAGTCCTGAATGAAGCATCTGATTTGAAAGATAATTCTTACCATTTTTTTATGAAAAGGGAATTAAGATAAAGAGAAAAGTATAAATAACAAACTATGAGCTTAAACTAATTTGTACATTTAAAAAAGAAGGATATTTTCCCCCAAAAGCAAAATTCTAACTCAAAAAACTAACTATGCAAGATAAAAAGGTATATAAAATTGAGTTATCTAAGCAATAGCTCAAGTGATTGAGGTTAGGTGGTGAATGGATCAAGGGCATAAATTTATCTCATGGTAATGACTCTAACATGTAAAATAATTTTATTTTTTCACAATCTTTATTTAACGTATTGATTAGTGAGGGCAATTTAAATATGTAGTAAACCAAGAAATCATATTCCAATAGAATTTTAAGGTAGATATGGCAATTGCCCCAAGTTATAATAGGCTAAAACATATCTGCCATGAGAAAAAAGCATAACAAAACATATTTAACTATTGATGCAAATAGGTAGGAATCTTGTAATTATATAATGTACAGTATAAATATGGAAATATTGTAATTAGGGATGATGAGCAGTATAATTGGTAGATCTTACCCATGATGCTTATGGCTTTAATTATAAATAAGAACCTCCATTGTGTAATCAAGACACATGAATTCATTCCAATTCTTCTCGTTTTTCTCCCTCATAACAATTAAATACTTAAGTCACATTTGCAAAGACTTATACTAAACCATTTATTAATATGATAACCTAAGCCATGTGATTTTGTAGCCGTTTCGAAACACCTTTTCACACACATTTGTAAATGTCCTAATTTTATGATCATATAATTTAAGAGTTTAGATAAAGACTCGTACCTTCCCCAACACTGGTGCCATTCCCATTATAACGGAAGCCAATGCAGAGCGAACATGTTGAGATGAATCGCTTGATAGCTCCTGTAGTAGGTAAACTTGATCAAGTGTAATTGAACTATTGTCATAAATTCCAAAACTGTAAGAGTCCCAAAGTAACTATATACCTTCACACAGGGTAGAATATGCTGAATGGCAAGTTCAGGATTTAGTATGCGGGAGAACTTAGTTACTTTCCCAGCAGCAGCGATACGTACTTCAGCCTCATTGTCACGCAGCAGCCTAACATAGGCAGGAACCAATTCTGACCTACAAATGCATCGCATTATATAAACAGTCAACTAGAATCTAGGAAACAAACAAATTTTAACTTTTTAAATAATGTCATAGATTATGAAGAAATTAACAGGAAGTCATAACTTGTATACATTAAATTATGAAGCATAATAGTTTTTTTACTGAATGAAGAACGCTTAGTGATTAGTATCTGTTAGGAACCTTTAGACAAGATTTTACTGAGTCAATTCTCATAGTAACAAAAACAGATTTTCAGATAAAAGACACAAATGGTTACCTAGTGGGATCAGGACCAACAGCTTCACATAGCTCATATAGTTGATTTGCAACCATGTAACGAACACGCCATGACTTGTCCTGTATAAGAAGTAATTTCAACCGTGTAAATGTGACAAAAACAAGCAGAAATTCACTCCAGAAAGTTGGAAACAACACAAGCCAACAAAAAAAATATAATTTTTCATTTAATTTTCTGGCTTTTGATATTGAAAACACAAAAAGGTTCTTCAAAATGACAAAAAGGATGGGACTACGAAAAAGAAAAGCATGCAAACAACTAACTAAAGGTAAAACCACAAAAGAATCCACCTGCCTATATCAGGATTAAACTAATTCAACTATCAAATAACTCCTGATGCAATTTATTATCACTCACAAGTCAACAAACTCATCTCATGCGACTTCAAATAATTAAATATGTAGTTATGCAGTGGTGTGTGGAATGTTATCACCCAAGCAGGTCCATTTCCAACTTTAATCTTTTAATTTGAATTATCATTCTTCCACCAACAAATATGTAAGTATAGTCCATCATATTCATATCAGTTAGCAGCTCGATAAAAAATTTATCTACACAAGTGTATGCTTCAAAAAGTAATAAATAAGCCACAATTACGTACAAAACAAATAGCTATGAAGGGGAAATAAGAATCCTTTAACACAATATTATTCAACAAAAACAAAATGCTTTTCCCACACCATTGTGTTCTGCCCAAAATCGAGTCTTTATAGAAGCTATTTAAGTTATTTAGATCTAAGCTTTTTAATGGTTTATCAAGTTTTATTGCTCTTGCTCTACCTTGTACTAATAGCCTATCTATCCTCCATTTAATCAACTCTATTTCTGCAGCTACTATTGGTCATCTTTCATATGACCATACTGTCTTAGGGGCAATTCTACCATTTATTCCTCTGTTAAGAGTATAGTATTAAGCATGTGTTTAGTATGCTTGAGGGATGAGGGTAAATCTACTCTTTGTACTGTCTCGTCCAACAATTTACTACTACTAGGAACTAGCCTAGTTTACTACATATAAATAATATACTACACCCATCTATGAAGCTGAGACACACCTCTTAATGGTATGTCCATATGTCTGAGACGTATTGAACACTGACACGCATATGACACTCGTACCACACGTATTGTTGAAGTGTCTAATTCAAAAAACATTTTTGGGGTCTAAGACATAATTCTGACACGGCTCCAACACAATGTTAATAAGAACAAATATAGTGATTTTCTAAAAGCTCATAAACTTATTGTTTAAGTTTCTATTTTGATTATAAAAATAAGAAAGAAATTGTATATAATTAGGAATATTTAGATTATATATATATATATATATATATATATTATGGTAAATGTTTTTATTTATTCTCCTATCATATCTTCATATAATGTTGAATTTTGTGAAATTGTTAATTTCTCTTTAAATGAATCTCGGCTAAACTGTCTTTTTCAATGATGATGATTTAGAAGGGGATGAAATGTCTTAAATGATTTATATCCTCTTTTCACTTTTTGGATTTTAGATAGATGAATGAGATTCGTTTTTGTATTAGGTGACAATATGTTTAGACTGTTATATTTGACTAACTTTGTTTATAGATGATTTTAAATATATATATATATATATATATATATATACATTGATTGTCAATTTAAATAATTCATAATGATGTAATATATATCCATGTCCATGTGTCCTACATTTTTTAGATTACATGTATCGTAGTGTTTGTGTCATGTCCGGTGTTTGTATATGTGCTAATTTATTGGAACAAGTTTCTCTTATTCACAAAGTTCAATTTATTTCCTAACCTTGTCTATTCTTTTGTCCGTCCTCTGTTTTATATTATCATGTCAGCAACACTTAGCTTATGCTCTTGTTGGCACTGTACCAGTACCACCCAACATTCAGTAGTATCAAAGCATTGTTGGTACTATGGCTGTGTAGTAAGTTGTCACTTAAGCTCTGAAACAATATTACAAAGCACCAAAAATAAATAGTTTTGCAATTAAGTGTTTGCTTTCCATCCGTACATTCTTTACATTAGAAAAAAGAAATTTAAACAGATAATATTTTCCACACGCTTTCTTCCTATGGAACAAAACAAATTTATTTGCATAGTGGAACATATGTTTGGAAAGGGACGGGCCAATAATTAAACCTGTATTCAGCCTATCGATATACTCTTACATATACAGTTAACTAAACTAAAGCAAAATGTTGCAGTCATCCCTCTGATAAGTGTTGGCCACAAAATGGCTATGGAAGATATATCTTTACATATATAGAAGTACTAATGGTCAGGTCAACAAACCTGAGAAAAATTGACTATGACAGGAAGAATATGTGCCACACAATCCTGAGGTTCCAACAATTTTCCTAGAGCTGCACAACCCTCAACAGCAAGCAGCCGAACAGAATCTTGATCTGCAAGAACAAGGGTCAAGAAATCATTGGTTAATATATGCAATTCCATCCAGCCAAAAAACTTAAAAAACTCACTAAAATAATTACCCAACAAATGACCATAACACACTAAACCTGTATTCATTTCTCCCATTAGTCAGTCCAATATACTGACAAACAATAACTTCAGTATGCCAAATTTCCCAATAATATTATAAGGAAGAATGATACATTGTTCTATTCATAACTAGCAGTTACGTGAATTTCACTTGAACAGAAGGCGGGTCATCAATGAAAGTCTGCAAGTGTCTGCAGTTATTTATAAACCATTTAACTTACATATTTCTCCTTCTATACCTAGATTTTGGACTAACTAAGAGCAAACTAAGATGAGAAGAGATTAAATATGAACAGTTGAAACTATTAGACTGTTTCATAAAAAAAATTGTATTCTAGGATCTATACTTTGATGAATACCTTTCAGATTAACATCACGCACGAAATAGTTGAAACTTGTCTAAGACTCCAAAAATACCTTAATCAGATTCAATCTTCTATTTCGTTTTCAGTTTCCTTCTTGTTGATCTTCTGAACTTAAATAGATCTAATTCCCAATCTAGACAGAGTGATCAGAGACAAACATAAATCCCTAAAGGAAACAGATTTCCTGAGAATTCACAGATACCTAACTACGGGGTTCTCAACTCATCTAAGCAGCGAAATTATTGAACTATATACAATTTACAAACACTAAAACTGTTGCATCTATCCTACTCTTATATAACAGATTCATGATGAGATGCTGGAATTCGTGGCATCATCTTCACATACCATCCTGTGTAAGATCCTCAAACACAGACATGACGTCTGATTTCAAGTGAGGAGCTTCAACAGTGGCAGCAAACTTCCCCAAGTTTGTGGCAGCAGATCTCCTAACCATGGGCATATCATCTTGACATAGCTGGCCATATATGGCTCTCAGTTCAGTCTTCACCACCTCCGGCGCACTAGGGTAAGCAATATGGAACAAACCGCACGATGAAACTCGTGCTGTGAACCACTCACCGGCAGCTAGCCTCTACAAGAAGCAAAATAACAAAAACAATGAATGCCACTCAAACCACAATCAGACTCATAACATGACCCTATTCAGATAAATTTCTCCGTGAGCAAGTAAATTGAAGCTTAAGCTCAAATCAACTTATGCATTTAATTTTCATAGAAATTATTTTCATTAACTTCTCCAAAACCTAAGGGGCATAATTTGATTGTATAGCTTATGGAAAACTCACTTCAAAGTACTTACAACGAAGTTTACAAAAACAAAACATAAAATGATGATTAAAAACGCAATGCAGCTATGTATATGAACTACCTTAACTAGAGGAATGAAGTGTTCAACCAAATCATTCTCCTTCATCTGAGCTCCAATCCTACACAGCGACTCCACCGATTTGTCTCTGACGCAAGTTTCCTCAACGGTGCAGAGCGTCTCCAGCGGAGGAAGAAGCACGTTGGCGTGTTCCACGCCTCCGACGTAGGGAATGAAAACGCCCAACTCCTCGGCCATTGCGAGAAGCACTTCATCGTCATCGTCGTTGTTCTCGCTGAGAAACGGAATCAGCTCCTTCCGCGTGCGCTCCTCGCCGAGCGCGCGCGCGATCGTGGATAGCCGTCGGATCGAGTTCAGTCGCAGCTGAATGTCCTCGTTCTTCAGCTCGTCGATCAAGACGGCAATCGGATACAGAGGCTGGTCCACCATCGCCATGAGGTTTCACCGGATCCTCGAAAACTGCAAGGATCGGAGATCGACGATTCACTCGATTTCAATTAAGCAACAATTCAAAAACACAAAACGACGAAAGGAAAAAGAGAGAACAAGACACAAAATCTACGATTCAGTTGTTGATCTAAAGCAATGGAGCGTCGCAGTTGAGAAAGAAATTGGAAAAAGAAAAAATGAGAGAGAAAAAACGAATGAATGTGTTGTTGTGGCAGAGAGAGGGAAGAAAGAGAAGTGATGGTGTGGCACCTGAAAGGGGATTTGTTGAAGGACGGAGTGGAATGGGAATGTAGCGCGGATCGGATCTGCCGTTTGGTTTGGATAGAGAGAAAATTGGTTTTATAATTTTCCCTGGAATTTCACCATTCTCGAGGGTGTAACTGCTTCTTTCCCTTGTATTGTTCATCATTGGCTGCAAATTTCTTCTTATAATTGTAAAAAAAATATTATAAAACATTGTAGTGTAAGTATGACTTTAAAATAATTCTACCCAACTACAAATAATATGCAGTGTCAAATAATTATTCTATTTTAAAATAATAACTTTTTAATTCGTAATTTGTTTGCTTTTTAAATAATTTTTTCTAATAATGTTCCTCATTGAAAAGACAAGTGATGCATATGTTGAAATATTATATATACATATATATATATATATATTTTAATTGTAACGAATTTTTACTTTATAATTATGAGTTGAGTTTCGGATGTTACTATTAAACAATGTGTTTTACGGATACACATCGGATATCAATACTCAATTGAATTTTTGATAATTTTAATATGATTCTAACACAATTTTAAAATAAAGAAATATATTAATTTTCTAAAAATTTAAATTTGTGTTCGTATCTTACATTTTGAAAATTATAGGTATCTCCAAAGAATGAAAATTTAGAATAAATTAATAATTATAAATGGAGAGTATTTCAATCGAAGTATTTTTTTATTTTATTTTTTGTATGTTACAGTGTTAAGGGATTAATATTTTGAACTGGAGTAATAATTGTTTGTAAAGAATGTTTGTAATGGATGAAGAATTTTCATATTGATAATTATAGAAGTTAACAAAATTTTCATATGGTAATTTTACATTGTTGATGCATGTGTTATTTAGAATTAGTTTGTTCAAGATTAAAAAAATATATAAAACAATTTAGTGATTCTTTTTCTAAAAAGTATAGAGTAATTAACGTTTGTTGACAATTTAAAAAAATGAAAATAAATGCTTAGTTTAATGAGAACTTATTTTAACTAACTTTTTAGTGTAGACTTGTAATTATTTCCACCAATGATATTTGAAAGTTGTAACAAACACGTATATCTTAATGGAACCATCCATACAAAGGTAGTTTGGGGCCTAGTCCAACAAACATGCATGTCTTAGCAATAAAGAACAACTACCTTTAAAAGAGGGTAAATATTAAATGTTTTCTGGTCTATAAATATACTCTTACTCTCTCAAAACATGAGGACAGCAATAAATATCCTTGACTAGAACAACCACAAAATGTATATTCAAATCATTAATCATTGGTAAACAAATTTGTAACTCTAAAACTATCATTAATAGTTTTTTAAACTTTTTTAAAAAAACTGTTAAATATGTTTGCAGATTTTTAACATGATGTTAAAATTTAGTGAGTTCAGATAAAGAATGATGGCTTTGAGAATGAGTTCAGATGACCTAAAGAATAGAAACAGTACACACTATGATTTTGGGATTTCAGCATTTAATTTAGATCAGTCCATAAAATACATGTGATTTCTCAAATTCTCAATCCTTGACCGTCAAAACATTACACAACCGGTTCCAAAAGCCACCAGTTGTTGCTGGTGCTTGCTCAAGAGGGTCCTTAAATTTTGCTCTCTCACCTAACTCTTCGAAAGAATCCACAAGGTTCTGGAGCCTTGCCACAAACTCAATCAGAAGGGATGTAAAAGTGGCTAGAGACAAAGAACTAGCACTTTCGTAGGTTTTAGATTCTTCTTTTGTCACTGCATCTTCTTTGAAGGAAATATGAGCAGGCCAAGATATCTGTTTCCTGAACATGTTTTCATCACCAACACCTACATGCACTGCAGGTATCTTCTCAGGAGGAGCTGCTTGTTCTCCCCAACCTTTTGGAACTTTGACAGCTCTGAGATCAAGCACAGCTTCACTGAGAGACTTGTACTCCAAAAAGTGTCTTTCTTCATCCACGTTCAAGAGATCTTGAGGATCACCCTCCCCTCTTGGCCTGTTTCCGATTTCCCAGCTCTCTGAATTCACGAGGAGGAAGGATTTTTTGTCAATCTTCTGCTGCAATTCTTCTGCTGCCTCGTGTACTTCATAAAGAATGTCTTCCCCGCCTAGTTTCTCCATTCTTTTTACTTTGTTTCCAAGTTCCCTTAGAATTTTCGCCCCTTCAGAACCTACCTTCTGAAGCTCCCTTCTAAAGACTTGTCTCTTCTCTGGTGGTGCCTGTTTATTAAAGGGAAGGTTAAGTACATGTGTTTCACATAATTATAAAAAACATTCGGAATAAAAATGAAAATTTACCAACTAATTAACTTTAAATTATCTGAAAATTTGAAGTTTCCTCTGTTTCAGGAGAAAGAACTATAAAAAAAAGTAATATACCAAATTCATTGAAATCACCAGCAACAATCAAAATTATAAAAATGGCATTGTAGTCCCCAAAGTTACTAAAATGACAGTCATTTTCGTCCATGTTATCAAACATCAATCATTTTAATCTTTGAAATTACAAAAATAAGAACCAAAATTATCAATGCTTGGTGTAAGGACTAAAATGAAAATTTTCTAATTTCAGGCATTAAATTAACCAGTAATTGTAATTTCAGGGAGTAACTCGGCGCATTACTCAAAAAATACATAGTCAAGGATATTTTAATAGATGTAAGAAGTGTGTTTTTAAGATTGGAAGAGAGTAGAGAAATTGAGAAGAAAAGTTTCCCATTATTTATTTGTAAGAGACAATTACAAGCCTAATATATGAAGACTGTACAAATAGAAAAAACAGTTAACAAAGATAGTTAACCATTCCTAACTGACTCCCAACTAACTCCAAGACCCATAAAGTCTCAACCACATCATAACACCACTTATGCATGTTATAGATAAATTATTCCACCAAAAGGGTACCTCCAAGCAGTAAATAACAGCAATTGTAGAAGTAAAAATTAGAAGAACTGGAACACTTTATACGGATATACTGTTTTGACAAGAAATAGAAAAACGAAATGGTATTTTGGCCTCATAAAGACTTCAGTTTAATGCAGTGACCATATTCAACCTACGATGATGAGAAAAGACCGGACAGATTAGCATATCAAATATGAAGAAGTGACAACTAACACCGTCATGTTTATCTGTTTTGATGTAGAAAATAACAGAAAAGGTATTTTAAGGCAGAAACAATATACTGAATCACAGTATGTACCAGGTGCCAGTGGTGTATGGGTTATACATGGGTTAAGGTTAAGACTTGACAGCATCTCTAGTTCAGCCACTAAGAATACAAGATTGGGGGCTGAAGGGGTTAATATTGGATAACAAAGTTAAGAGCAGCTGAAGCAATATTAATAACATTCTGAACTTCCGGACCAAAGTAATTGATAGTGGATAACAAAAAATGAAGCTAAATTCCAGTATGTCTCAGAAATTTATTTTTTCCAAGTCTAAGGTTTCCAATCACTAAACATTTCTCTGGTTCAATTGCAGGCATGGCCTTGCTTATGAGACCGTCATGATTTGATTGGAATAGCTGCCTCTGAATCAAAGAAATTGTTGGCGTTCGATTACCAGCGATTAAGCATGTTTTGAGGAAAGTGTCTAGGGTTGTCTTTTAAATGACATTTTAGAGTTTTAATTGATTAATTAATTTATTTCCTATATTTTCAATTTGTTTAAACAAATTTTATCTATGAGTGTGGTCACAAGGGTTAATCTAACGGGTGTGGAGGTCGAAGTGGTGGTTGTAGAGTTGACCGACCTTATAAGGTGGTTTCTACGAAGACCGACCTTATTCTTATTAGTGGTATCTACGAAGATCAACCTTATCCTTATAAGGCAGTATCTACAAAGAATAACCTTATCCTTATCAAGGGGTATCTACAATGTTATCCTTATCAAAGGTATCTACAAAGACCAACCTTATCAGACTATTTAAAGTCTAACCTCGTGCGACACAAGTAAGTTTGTTTTTCTTAACTTAGGCAATTATCAAGCCTTAGCATGTAAGGTATTTTTAATATTATATACTAAGGCCGACTTTATCACGGTTTAAAGTCTAACCCCATGCGATACAAGTAAGTTTGTTTTTCTTAACTTACGCAATTGTCAAGCCTTAGCATGTAAGGTAATTTGTATGGGTAATCGATAAAACTTTGAGAGCAAACACGGTCATAATCCAATTAAGCAACTTATGTCGTATTGGGCGATCTAATATTTTCATGCAAACCATAAACTCACTAGACACGACTTACATCACAATATTTCCAGGTTTTTCACTGGATAAACGTCTTTACCTACTTTAACTACTCAGCTTGAGGTTGGGGGCCTATGTACCATCCCAAACTTAGGGGATCCACCATAACTGACCCATAAAAGTAAGATATGATAATTAAATCCATTTAATTGGTGAATCCCGTTATTACCGCTAGGCACTTAGATCATTTTAATATAAATAATGCGATTAAAGAGGCGTAAGTAATAAATGTAATGAATAGAGACTAAAAACAAGGTCTTATACGAGATTGGAAATGAGGAGTGAGAAATGAGCAAATATTATATTAAAAGGAACAATTGGAAAAGGAGAAAAGGGATGGACGGCTCTCCTCTGATTAATGATCTCCAAACTTCTACGCCAGAACAATTATTTAAAATAGTATATGGATCAACCTTGAAAATTACATCTTCTCTAAGTATTAAACATTTAAAACACTTAATAGAACTAACATATTCCACTTAAATAACAAACATAGAGGGAAATAAATCAAGAATGATAACAAAATTTTAAAATAACCAATCATCACAAGATCTGCATATTTAAAAAAAAATCCTAAAAATCATCCACCAAAAGTAAATGCAAAAGATTATAAAGACTCGGAGTATCTGGAACAGAAAAGTTTTAAGAAGTACCTGTATTTCAGAAAGTATACATCCGTGCATAGCCATGACCATAAATGCACAATGCCTTAGAGCCCCACTTACTTTCACATAATTTTGCCATGGATATCTAAGCATTTTGTATTTACCATGAGGTGGCTCCCATACAGCAAAACCCATCTTCAATAAGAAATACGTATTAATGAGTCAAAAAGATTATCAATATTTTGTTGTGAAAGTGAAACAGACAACAAAAAGACAAGATACCAATGCATCCTCTGTGCTTGTAGATTCAACAGCTGATCTGTAGCCTTTGTAAACCACATCCTCTGCAGCTTGGTATGTAAGAATTTTTGAAGGCACTCTCTCGTATTCAACACAATTAAGATAGTTATTTAAAACACCTGAAAAAGAAACCAAACAACGTTATTCAACCCAAGAAATGAGATTACGAAGCCACACTAAAATATTACTTGTTACTTTATTACAATTCCACAAACTAAGACAACCTTCCAATGATGCAGCAACGCCCGTGAAATTTTTTGCCACAAGATTATGCAGATCCTCACCAGCCCATATTGGATATATACATACATTTATCCCGAGTGCCACAGCAGCACCAAGGGCAATGAGCAAAAATCTATTTATAGCTGTTTGAACAAACTCTCCTGTTCGATACCCTGATACAATAATGTAGCAGTAGGTGATCAAGAACACACGGAAACCATATTCATAAGCCTTCATTGTTGGATATTGTTTTGCATATGTGGCACAAAATCCTGACATTCATACACAATAACACTGTCAGAGAAAAAGGCATACTCAAAAAAAGAAAAAATCTGATGAATCTTTATCAACATGATAAGAAATAGAAGTCATTCAAGTTCCTGACCTACAGTGAAGATGCTAACAGTTATGATGAGCTCTTCCCATTTTCCAGCCAATTGTGATAAAATTCCCATTCCCAAAGCTAGACCTCCAGCTAACAAAGTTCCCAATCCTCTGTTAAGCCCTTTGCTAAGAGTTGCCCCTGCAGGAGTACATTGTCACAAATTATTGCTTGTAACTGAAATTAGAATTTACAAATAAATGTTTTACTTCAGCAAATGATTTATGATCAAAATATTGGATTTAATAAAAGATGAAGTGCGTGAATACAGTGGAATTAAATAAGTAGAGCCTTTGGAAAATGCAGCAGAAAAAATTATAGTCTATGATTTCATTCATTACAAGACAGAAGAAACTAGGGAAAATTATATGATTTTTTTCTCTGATTAAAATTAGAATGGCATTTGCCTATGCTCATAAATTAAATAGGAGAATTCTACCGAGTATCCTTAAGAAATCTTTAAGGAAACAAAAGTAAAATATATTTTTAATAAAGAAAACAATATTACTTTAAAAACTCAAAATAATATTTAACAAAAAAAATTGAATTTTCCCACTGCCCTCAAGACACTGGTCAACAAGTATTTTTCCTTAGATTAGTTAGCACTAGTTTCCTGGACAAACTAACTAAATTAACAGAACCAACGTATCACTCTACCACAATCAAAGGTTTAAGGCTTTTACGCACTGATCCAGGCATATTCTTCGCCAAATTCCCTTGAGGAAGAGGAATTAAAACGCCAAAAACGAAAAAGAAAATAAAAATAGCAAAACCCTTATTTTAATCCATAGCTTATACAAATGACAATAACTTGGTCACAGAAAACACATTAAATTAATTAGGTCCTATAATTAAAAACAAAAGAAAGAGAGAGATCAGTTTGGTTCTTAATAGCATGTTCCAATTTTGTGTGTTACTTTAAAAGGAATAAGTTCGTGCCAATTATATACCACTCACGTGCAATTCTAGACACCATAATAATAAGTGTCTGTCTGGAAAGAAAAAAAGTACAAGGAAAGAGGTGTACTTTTTACATGTTCAAAAATAACACTATGATTGTGACGAACATCATGAGTATATATAATGATAAGAATTTAATTCAGATATATAACAATACAAAAGTTTTCTACACCAACCCTCAATTAGAAAACAGACTCAGGCATCCACAGTGTATTTATGTATATAGTATTTATCATTCAACCTTCTTTTTGGTACAGATATATTCAACTTTAAATTTACTATAATTTCAATATTTGTTAATCTAATCTTAGCAAGCTGAAATCCAAAATATATTTACAGTAAAAACTCCACGATAATTTAGGTGAGGAAATGTAATTTTTATTTTTATAATTTCAATTTTTATACTATATATATATATATATATATATATATATATATATATATATATATATATAAGCCAAGTCATTCTAAGGAGAAATACTCTTGGCTAAATCCCACAAGACACTATAAATAATAGTGTATTCAACACTGTAACTACATAATAAATCCAAAAAGAGACTCAATCCAAACAAACCCTAATAATTTCTATATAAAAAATCAAAATTTGAATTTGAATATAAAAAGAAAACAAATGAACCAATTTTCGTGGGGTCAGCTAGATTCTGGACTTTAAGTGAGCAGTGTGAATTAAAAACACAAGATTAATTAGTAATATCAAATTTAAATTTACATCCTAAAACGTTAACAAAAAAAACCATGTGGTGGTTTTGATTTCAAATTCAAATATTGACATAATCGGACAAAAAACTTTGTCCGATAACATTTTTCAGAGATTCGAATTGGGAAGAATTCTATGCAGTGGAAAAAGGAGAGTAGATTGAAGGTTGATACCTATGCTGAATTCGAAGACCACAACGACAGTGAGAATGGCCCAAACGGAGTATCGACTAATGTCCTCAAAGGGCTTTTTGAGGAAAATCAGAAGCGTAAGGAGAATGAGAGCGAGTCCCATTTTGGCGGAGAATATGATCTTCCTGGGATCAGACATCCCCATCTCCCACGCTCTCGCCGCCACGCGCTTCGCGCTCTTCCACGTGCCGACGATCCCGTCGGAGACAGCGCGGTAGGAGCAGCATCGCCTGGGCGGCCAGTTGTCCTCCTCGTCGGACTCCGGCAGCGCGATCCCAATTTGGGAGTAACCCCCGCCCTTCATGGAGAGCAGCCTCTCCTTCTTCTCGGCGAAGCTGTGACGGAAGGAGCCCAGCTTGGGCATCCTCGCCGCCGAACTCATCATCGCCGGCGAATGAAAGGAAACGAGATTCTGAGAAGATTAAGTAAAAGCGAACGCGATTTTGGAGATGATAGAAAGGTGAAAAAGTGCTTTGGAAACGTGGCGGTGAGAGAATGCTGCGGAAGTTAACTTATGTAGTGTTGGTTCGTGCCAATGAAGAGTCATCATGGATACAACGTGACTACATGTATATATGTCTACATGAGTCTTATATTGCATTATATAATGAGATACATTATTCTCTAATAAATCAAATTTAATACAATAAATAATTTATAAAATTTAATACAATAAATAAATTTTTTATTTTTTTTAAGTAAATGTGTTGGAGATCTAATATCGACTATAAACGACGAGGACAATTCATTGTATGTGAATGCAAACCTCACCTTATCAAATGATTTTATGGAGTTGAATTAATCTTAAAGTACATTTTGTAATATGATATTTTTTAATTATTTTTTATAGATACAATAAATATATATATAAAGTTTAATCGTTTATTAATCTAAAATATTTAATTTTTTTTTATGTAAATTTGACTACATTTAATAACTTTAGTAAAGTTTAGGTTAATTTAAGTAAAAATAAAAATAATATTTATTTTTTATTAATGTTAAGTATTTAATGATTAATAACTATTTTAAATGTTTCGGTTATGATATGTTAAAACCTCCTTTTACAAATATATGTATATGTATATCATAAATATTAATGTAGCATTTAATATTATAAATTGTGTATTTTAAATATTTAAATAAGTATGTTCATTCAATATTAAAATGTTTTATTATTAAATATATGATTTTTTTTATAAATATATTTCAGTAACATTTTGAGGTTTAACCTTACACTAATTTATTATCTAGTAAAAGTCAAACAGCACATTAACCAATTATCTCTAAATCATAGTATTTCAGAGTGGGTCTGCTGCACCACTTTCCAAACTAAACTTCCTACCAAACTCTATGAATAATAGCAAAATTAAATTTGTATATTTTTATTTGAAATTAAAATAATTATGTTTTATTTAAAAATAATAATGTTCTATGAATAAATATTATTATGTGAAATCTAATTTATTTCGGTAATAATTTTTATTGTTTAGAACAAAAACAAGTTCTAATTTTACCTGTAAAACTGGTAAAAATTATTTTAGGTTGTGGTGATGATTAATTATAGAAAAACATGTGTATTAATTGTAAAATAATATGTTTTTTATTAAAATAATTAAAACATATTTAAATCATTACTTCTTTTAAGATTTTTAAAATAAGGAAAAAATGTTTTTGACTTCTGAATATGAACTTTAAAATCAAATAGTTGCATTATTTGACTTCTTTTAACATACTAATTAAAATTGCTTTAGTGTTCTAACATCAATTCCTTTTATGAAGCTGTTTTTCTTTGAAAGCATTAATTCTCATTACCTATTTTCCCCTCCATTGCAATATTATTATCTTCTTCTGTAATTTAAATTTTTTACAGGGTTGATATATGTTTTCTTATTACTTTTATTATAAACTTTCTATTTTTCTAATATTACTCCTTTTTAGCAATTTCTTTAAAAAAAACGACTGTTACTTTCCATAACCCTAATGATATAAACTATTCTGAATCCCATATAAACATTTTCTAAATCAACGTCACTAATAATAAAACCAATCAATCACATTAATATATATTAAAAATACTTAATAAATAATAATAATAATTATTATTATTATTATAAAATTTCTTACAAATTATGATTATATTCTAAATTATAAATAAAATTTACTTCATTATTTCTTTTTTTTTCATCATTTACATGCACTGAAGTACTAGGATTACGACTTGCCGACAATGAACTATAATACTTTTTTTTAATTATATTTTGATATAATATATAATTTTAAAAGATATTTCTTCTAATATTTCGTTTTCTTTCATTTAATAATTATAACAACTTATTCACCTTTTAGTTATTATATCCAACTAAAAAGGAATAAATACGGATGTAAATTCTGCATAGAGAGAGGAGACATATCCTTAATGATTTTGTCCTAGAATTTTAATTATTTTAATGGATAACTAATTTTAATCATCAAATTTATTGAAAAAATTGAATGATGGGATAGAGACTCCCTTATTGGGTATATATGTATGGGTTTTTATATGTAAGTGTGTATATGTATAAAGTGACATACATTTTCTTATAAGGGAGTAATATGAGCTACATAATTATATAGAAATAATTACAAGCTTTAATAAGCTATAATTAATTAAAACTACACCTTTTAAAAGTTATACTTAACCGTGTGTTTTTAGTCTTAATTATTTATGATCAAATATAATCATTAATGTTTTCTTTATTGAGTTATATATATATATATATATATATATATAATAATAATAATAATAATAATAATAATAATAAACAATTAAAATATGTTTATCTATTATTCTACTTTTCATATAGAACATCTACTACTTTTTTATCATAATCGATAAATACACACAAATAAGAATAAGTTAGAATTTTAAAAAACATTCATATCAATACTTTTATTACACGCTAATAAATATATCTTAAACTTCCATTCTCAATAATTTATACATACTATAGAGTTAAGTGTCTTTCATAACATTTGTAGTCTATGTCTAAAATACATTACAAAATATTTGACTTGTTCTCGTCGGTTGACTCGGTCGTCGTTGACTTCGAAGGTAGATGGTGGCTCCTCCTATTTCCTGGTGGTTTCAGCTCTCTTCTTTGGTGGTTGAGAGTGGCTCCGTTGAAACAGAAGGGACCCTACCTGTTGATTGCACTCCGACGATCAAGTCAGTACTGGGCTAAGAAACAGTAAAGTATGTTAAGCAATTTCAGTTTTAGAAATGACGTACCTTTTCTAGGGTTCTTACCACCCTTTATATAGGTTGTATCTAGGTCAACTCCCTGTCCCACGAGTATCTTTCCTTTAGTGGAATTAGGGTTACTGGTGAGGCATCCTGTAACGCGTTGCACTAGCTTAGCGCAGCTGCGACACAAGACTTGCCTCTTCTGGAGTGCAAAATCTCTAACAGTATGGCCGTCAGGGTACCAACTCATGTATCAGTGCTACGGAGTCATATGTTCTATGGGTGCCCTAAGTATTCACGTGTCATGCATGCAATCTATCTTTGGAAACCCTAACCCTAACGGGTCTTAGCGCCTCCAAGAATTATTTACTTGTGTTAGACTTGTACGTGTTATACACACCACATGCATGAATCATCTCGTGACTTAGGTCCCTCTCTCGTATAGATAATAACTCTTTATTATCTCTGGGCCCCACCTACGTGGCCCATTAATGTGACTGGACCGCCGAGGTCCGAGGTCACGTCTGATGCCGATCTCTTCAGCCGATGTCCGAGGTCTGGCCAGTACATGACTCTACTTCTGAAAGACATATGCGATGAATTTGACTGAGAGATATGCATCAAACATACTATCTTCATAATATTGTATCTCCAACATAACTACATTAATAGGAACCAAGTTCTCTCATATAACAAGGTAAATTAATGTGACCTGTCAAATAGGCTATTTTTTCAAACCACAAACTCATTCATGAGAACCTCTTTCAACTCTCACCACCTAATAATCTTCCTCTATTTGATTCTAATATATTAGTAGAGTGAAGATATCTCCTTAACATGAATCTCAAATTCAATATATATCCTATATATATCAACATTGTATTTCATTCCCTATTAATAATTATATCTACATCATACTTCATATAATACACAAGGTATTCATGCATTTCAAATTTAATTCAAATGTCAATAACATGAAAACCTTCTCATCTTTTTTTTTCTATAAAACAAATCAACCACACATCACATAATCTAATACAAGATAAAACCCTTTTTGTTACAAAACTCCTTCATACATATACATCCAACTCAATTTAAATGCTAATAAATTACATATCAATCATTACATTATAGTAATGTTTAAATAAAATACATTAGTAAAATATAATAACAGAGAAAAAGATAAACAAATTTAACAGTAAGATATTATTAAAATCATGTTTTTTCAAAGTTCAAAAACATTCTCTCATCTTCTGAAGTAAGCACGTGTTTCAATTCATCCATTCATCATTCTACTCACACACACCAACTAAAGTTCTTGGATTTTAATTCCTCGAATTTCTCTCCACCAGAGTTTGACTTGTGTTTTGGAAGGTTTTATTTAAAAGACTTGTCCCACGAATTCGACTATTCAAATATCAAGGCTTTCAAGCTTTTAATAAATTAAATGTTAGTTGAAATCATAAAAAATTAAATTATACATCGATATAGTTTAATAAAAGATTTTGAGTTAAAATCATATCAATATAGTTTAATAAAAGATTTTGAGTTGAAATCATAAAAATGAAGTTATTTTAAATATTTAAAGATTTGTTTCTCTCTTATCTTATTTAAATAATACGTTTCCAATAAAAAAAACATTTGATTTATACCAGGAAAATATGTTTAAAAAAATCTATTTATATGCTCTTTTCAGATAATAAAGCATAATATTATTAATTAGTTTTATTAAATTTTTAACACGCTGTTAAGAGATTAAAATATAAATAATTGTACTTAATTTGTGTGATTAATTGTTCGTTAACATGTATATATAATTTAGGTTTAACTTGATACATAGATATATGATTAAATTTCAAAAGCTCGCACGCTCGAGAAATAATAATCGTAGTGGAAAGAACTCATTTGATAAAAAAATTAGTGTGAAATTTCAAGGAATTAATAATCGAGATTAATATTTAATCTAGTATACCAGCTGAAATTCTTAGGAAATAATATAATTAATGTTTTGTTATAAAGTTTCCCTATAGCTCATCATGCATTAAATAGTAGATATTTATATTTTAGAAAAAAATTGGCATTTTGTTTTTCAGTAATCGAAGAGATGATCAAGTAATATTTATGTGAAAATAAAAATGTATTTAATTTCTCTTTCAGTAGTGTATTAAATTTAATTCCTTATAAATAAATAAAAAATTAACTGAATAAGCTTTCACTCTTGAATAAATTATTCAACTCATTTATGAATGATTTAAATATAAAAATATAAGGGAGAACAAATATTTATAACTATTTATTTGAAATCTTCATCATCTATTTTACTGGTGGACTTTTTATCAATTTAAAATAAGAATTTTGTTTAAAATGTTCTTATGACTTTTAATATTTTATACATTGACATTTTAAGCATTCTATTAAAGGAATTGAGTTTTTTTTCTTCTTCAATTTTTTTATATTACTGACTTTTTTCTATAAAAAATAGTTGGACATGATATATAATATTATATCAAGTTTTTGCAATTCAAAACCATTCATTCTCTTAATTCTAATTCGTTGACCCAAAAAAATCATTTTATTTTGCTGGTTAAGTGCTTTTGTTTTATCATCGCGTGCTGCTCAGAAAACAAGACGAACTCCAATTTTGATAAAGTGTTTTGATTAATTTATTTTATAAAAAAATGTTTTATTGTTTTCTAAAATAAAATCAAAACTTGATTCTTCAAACATTTGACAAATATTGTTAAATATTCTTCAAACACAAATATTGTTAAACATTTGACAAAATTCATAAATGTATTAAAGTGCACTTTTTAACATATTATCAAAGTCATTCAAAATTTATTTTAATAATTTTTTTTTAACCTATATCGATCACCGATAACATATATTTTCATGTTTAATAAGAAAGACAAAATAAAATTAGTGTAATTTCAAATTTTAGTTCTTATGACTATAAATATTCACATTTTTCAATTTATGGATTTTTTTATTATTGAATATTTCAGACTAGAGAAGTAGTTAATTGATGATATGTAAATGGATATAAACATTATTTCATTTTTGGAAAGTTAAGTTAAATTTGAAATTTATTTTTTTAATTTTTAAATTTGAATTAGGAGATTTGTTTATATATATACTTATAATTTTATATAATTAAAGTCGAAACCCTCTCTATTTAATTTATTATGAAAAAATATTTTTAAGATAAACTTGTATTAGAAATCTAAATAGAAGAATATGGGTGATTCTAATTATGTTTATGAAAGTTGTAATGATCAAAATATTAATGTAGTAAGTATGGGTGGCTAGATTTTTCGAACTCCTTCACATTGATCAGGGAGGTTGTTCATACCTAAAAGTTTCACATTAATCACAACTAGAAAAAACTTTATATGCATTTTTCTTCCTAAATTCATCATTACATATTTTCATAATAAAATTGTGATAAAATTGAATCTGAATATCAAACAATAACTAAGAGAAATGATCTAACTGTATCTAACATAGGTGTGATAATCACACCAATATAAATGTAATTCATGAATAATTATTAAGTATTATAGGAGAAAAAAATTATAGCATAAAACGTTTTACCTTTATTTTGTAATCACAAATTATTATATATAATATTACTATTAAATTTTTAAATAAATATATTAAAAATAAGTTATATGCAAATTAGTATCCAAAATTTAAAACGTTTAAATGTAGATTTTTGGTTGAAAGGTTATGGTATACAAAGTTTTATTTTTAATGTGTGTTTAGACAAATTTTAAGTTAATTTCACTTTTTTATTTTTCTTTTCAAAAAGTATCTAAAAATTTAAGACATATATAATTAATGGAGGGTTTTTTACGATAATTAATAGGATAGTGTCTTACACTTCAATAAATTAATATTTTATTTTTTTATTTTTAATTTAAAATTCCAAACCCTAAAATTCAAGAAAAGTTTAATCCTAAATTTTCCGTGGCTAATTTTGGATTGTGGTATCTTTATCGAATTGTCACAGGTGTCACGTTCTTCATACCTTTCACTGGCCCAGCAAGGTACACCCTTATCCATTTGGGCCTCTTCCACCGATCCAAGTAGAGCCCGCACGTGTCATTCCTCAAAACGACAACGCAACTTTCACTTGAAAAATGCACCAACACGTGTCCATGCACGTGGCAGTTGCTTCGTGAAATCCACATGGCACGTGTCATGCTTTCAAGAGCCTTGACCAGATTTTCATGCTTGGTTTCTCGTATAAAACCCCATGCTTGCATGCTTCTTTCATCATCAACAGCACCTTCAGACAAACACAAAACCTCTTATAAACACATAAATCTATCACAACAACAACCAGAACAACCATGGCAAGTTATCAGAAGCAGTACGAGGATGAACAGGGTCGCAAGATCGACGAGTATGGCAACGTTGTTAAGACAACTGATGAGTTCGGCAACCCGCTTCATTCTACTACTGTCACCTATATAGCCACCACTGGAACCGGTCGTGTTAGTGATGATGCTAACAAGCAACATGATACCAGTAATACCAGTAATCTTTACGGTGCAAACACCGCTGGACAGCATGGAACTACCGGTGGTTTTACTGGTGACACCGGTAGAAATCATAAGACTACCGGTGGTTTTACTGGTGACACCGGGAGACAACATGGGACTACCGGTGGTTTTACTGGTGACACCGGGAGACAGCATGGGACTACCGGTGGTTTTACTGGTGACACCGGGAGACAGCATGGGACTACCGGTGGTTTTACTGGTGACACCGGGAGACAACATGGGACTACCGGTGGTTTTACTGGTGACACCGGTAGAAATCATAAGACTACCGGTGGTTTTACTGGTGACACCGGGAGACAACATGGGACTACCGGTGGTATTACTGGTGACACCGGGAGACAGCATGGGACTACCGGTGGCTTTGCTGGTGACACTGCTGTCGGTGGTGGTCCTTACGTTGGAGACAACACCGCTGACACAGGCACTGGTCCTAGAAGTGGAACTGGAGCTGGGTATGGGAGGGAGCATGGAAATGAGGAGAAGAAAGGGATAATGGACAAGATTAAAGAGAAGATTCCAGGAGTACACAGTGACAACAAATAGAGACATCGTGTGTGTGCATGCATGCAACATATATAGTAAAACATATGATCTTGTTGTGTTTTTAATAAGTTTGCTGCATATATACGTACACATACATGTCGTGTAATTGTGGTGGATGTTGTATATGGTTATTATAGAGTATGGAAGAGGAATAAAAGGTGCATGCATGCAAGGGAAAGAAGGCATAAATGTTATGCTGATGCATATGTAAAACCTACCCTGTTGTAAGGGTGCTTCAGTTGTGTGTTTTGAATTTTCAAATGAAGCAACTTTTTATTTCTTTCTTTTGATTTGCCATTAACATAAGGTTCATATGTAGTGGCAACCTAGCTAATTCAAAAGCTACCAGCTAAATAACTTCTTCCAACAAACTATAAACACACCAAAACTATTGACTTCATAAGTTGAATACATATGTATGTATATTCTCTGGTTCTGTCAAACCAGACATGTTTCTATCTGATTCTGGGTGGTCCAATTATTGGTCATTGGTTTCTGGTCTTCCTCTTCATTGCTGTCGCTCAAGTCTTGTATGTCTAGAATCTCAACTCTGCGATTAGTTTTTTTCTTTATCTTGATTGCCACATCTTGGGGGATGAACCTGCCACATACCACTACGTTTGTCTGCTGCTTCTCAAGGAGATGGCTATCCAACTCTAGCACAGTCAGAAATAAAGAGAATCTACAGTTTAAGAAGCTATTACATAGAAATTAAGAGTGATCAATGATGTCTAAAGATATACTTTTGGATGAAAGTTAGAAAAGCATTTTTGTGAAATTTTTCAATACAAATTTCTGAACAAGGAAAATGTTGTATTACTGTCTCTACTGAAATCCAAACATGAACTAACCTGGCATATCAAGAATGGCTCTCTTGACTTTTCTGTAACATCCATTACAATCAATATTGATCCTCATCACCATGCAGAAGTACTGCAAACCCAAAGGAAACAAAAATGATTCAGATGGTATTTTAAGCATTTATGGCTTCAGAACTATTGAGGTAACCAAAAGATGGTGATCAGTGCTTGCCTTCACTGTCATGAAACCAATCAATTGGCAATTAGGAAGAGATAGAGAGACACTTAGAACAGGAATTTGAAAAATCCAAATAGTATGAATGAGCTAGCAAAAGAAAAAGGATTCTTAAAAGGCATGCAACAACAAACTTTGAGAGTCAAAAAGTGTTTATAATGAGCTGGTTAGCATTTTCCTTGACACTGATGCTCCTTTTAATTTCTGAATCTGATTCTTTCTGTGACTAGCTAGGCAAAGGGAGGCTAATGTAGCACAGTTGTAGCTTAGTTTGTCACATTATTCCTGACTTCTTTGTTGCCGTTTTGTGCATGCCACTACATAAACAAAGGAAAACATACTTACTCCCTGTGCTTGTGCTAGTTGAACTTATCATTATTTAACATGTAAAATATGTTTTATTTTTATTGTCAAGCATTTCACATTTATATAGAGCAAATGAATATCTATCTTGCCAGGTTTTGGTCAACTCTATTTTTGTGTTTTTTAAATTATATGTTTTGTAGAGACCTGTAAACTGGTTCCTCACTTGACTTCTGTTTCAGATTTGACAGTTATGTTCTTATCTTTTTCCTTTAAAAATAACAATTAAAACAATTTTATCATGGAAGTATACCATGCTAATTATGCATAGGAAGTAAATAAAAAGGAAAAAAAAAAGAAAGGAAAGGCAGGGCTAGGATAAAGATTGTTGTGCACATTAGTACTGGTTTTTGGTTTATTAGTATTCAACAAAACATCTTATAATTAAAGTTGAGAAAACTTTACAGTGATAGATTATTGACTTCTTTTAATAATCATTTTAAAAGTTACATGTACAGTTTTTAATTGATTGATAATATAAAAAGTTTTAGATTCAGGAAAATTAAACTGTTGTAACTTTGCCTTACATTTTAAGCTTTTAAACAAGTTAGTTTATCACATGAAGAAACAAGAAATACATGTTAGATGGAACTCACACATAATGTATGGAACAACTCACACAGAAAACTGATCATATACCTATTTAGACACCTTCCACCAACACTAAAATGCATAACAATATGGTTTCTCTGGATAGTTTCTATCTTGTCCTCAATCTGTATCAGATTATTCTCTTGCTGTTTATTTCCAATCTTCCCAACATACTTTCACAAGACTCTAGCCCTTCAAGCCCCACCATAGCCCAATGCACACCAAGCCTAATTTTCCTCATTCCTTGCACACCATTTGTGCAGGGTACTTCCCCTTCTCCAGTGGCACAATGCTGTGACAACCTCAAGCAGATCTACAGCCAAGAGCCACATTGTCTTTGCCTCTTGTTCAATGGCACTAACTTCAGTTCTCTCCCTATCAACAGAACACTTGCTCTGCAGTTACCAGCTCTTTGCATGCTTCAACTTAATACCAATAACTCTGCCTGTTTAGGTTGCATAAATAGTCACATTTGATCTAAAATCATATATTATCAATTTGTATAAATAATTGTATGTTATTATGCATTGAATTGATTTTTCCTTCATTTCTTTAACTCAGTGAAACAAGTGCATAGGCCTGCAACTGCTCCTCATTCTCAGGTTTCCTTAGGCACAAAGAACAATTCCACTGTTATTGGTAAGCAACACTTTTTTTTTTATAAATCTCATATTTTCTTGTATTTTTATTTAACCATTTCTCTTCCAGTAATTAAACAGATTATTGTCATAATTTCCTTTGTTGATGTCCTGTAAATTGCTTCCTATTTGTAATGATCTTGCTCTTCTGAATTTGTAGCTTCTCCGGCATTTTCTGTTCCACCAACACCTGTCATGGGATTTGGGTTTCGAAGTAGTGAAGCCACTAACTTAAACACAATAAAACTGGATGTTACTACTCTAGCAATATTAGTTTTTATTTTAGTGACATAAATGATGTAATAATTTTAGTGGGTGAAGTATAGTAAATTATTTATATACTAAATTTATCATGTAATTCTGATTGGAAGAATGTTTAGATAGTTTATGAAAAATTATAATTAGATTATAAAACTTTTACCTTCTATCTTACCCATTAAACTAAATATTGAGTATTAATTTTTACATTATAATCAAAATGTATTATAGTCTAAAACGATATATTATTTTCATTTTAATGGTTTTGGTATGCAACATAGACTAAAGATTGTCAACAATGATACCTGAGCAATCACATGAAATCCTCCTACTACTAACCATGCATATCCATGTATAATTAACTCACTTCATCTAATCTATCTGAGAAGTAATACATTATAAAAGGTGTACATATAAGTAGAAGCATTGCCTTACAAATTTAGCTCAGAAAAAGTTTGAATTCATTTCTCTGCATTGATATGCCAAAAATAAGGCACATATCCAGTGTCTATGAAGACTCTAATTCAAACTAGGAGCCACTTCTGTTGGATTGGAATCAAATACATCAGAGTCATATGAATCAAGGTCTTCAAAAACATCATTGGACTCTGCACTGGATTTTGCACTGGAGTCTCCACTAGACTCCACACTGGACTCCACACCAGACCTCACTCCATACTTTCTTTCAATCTCATCCATCACTTCTTTTGATGGTTGTTGATATGTAAGACAACCATATAGACTAACACATACCTGTAATGACAGTGAACATAAGCACATCCAAAGATTCAGTAAAGATATCCATTCCAAGCAAATTAATAGACATGATTATTGTCATGATGTTGTTTAATGTTACAATTTAAAACCTTGATTGAACCATCATAGACATTGAATGTTTACACTACCCATTTCTATGAAGGAATAGCATCATTCTCTAAAATTCTAAATTAAAAAACAAAACACATAGTCAAAAGCATCTGCAACTTCAGCCAGTTATGGATTGTTCCAGTTCCAACTAAATAATAAGTGGTCGAGAGTTCTTTCAGATATAGAATTCGCTAAATAATAGTATTCTACTATTAAACTGTGTTTTCCATTGAATAAAACATCTATAACTAAATGCTCCCTAATCAATTTCTTCTTATAGATAGACCCGTGACCACAACAATATCAAGGGCTAAGAGGGTATTAACTTGAGGATCAACTCTAATGCTAAATTGTAAGAAGAGATAAATCTCTTAAATCTCAATATAAGAGATAGTGTTTAACTCGAAACTTGAGTTTGTCCAAAATAACCAAAGCAAGACCCTAGTTCTTTCCTCTTGAATCAAACACACATGTCTTTAAACTAAGAAAAAGAGTTATATATTTAAGAACTTAACGAAGAACAATTCATGAGAAACACCCAGTGATGCAACAAAAGCTAGTGTAAAGAAAACCATTCTTTTAAAAATTAAAAATCTAATTACTCATTTGATCTCTATACCTATATCATTTCTAGGCTTTAATCCCTGTAGCTAGCAACTACTCACCTTAACCTGTAATTTTTTAACTTTCTTTTAATCTTAAATCTCTTAGTCCAACAGATTTAAACACAAGAGACTAAGACGAGCACTATTTTATGAGTTTAAAGATAAAGGTTAAAAATTAAAATCTAAAGTAAGTTATTTATTGGAAAGAGTTTATACAAAATCAACTTATATATAGTTCATTCTAATATTTTTTTCTTTTAAAATAAACATAATTAAATTAATTTAAAATTAAGATTGAAGTCTTGTTCCAGAATTACATAACGCATTTGCAATCTCCACAACCATGCTATCCTTTAAACTTCATACGATTATGTTAAACACTGAACTGTAATTTCAAGTAGAAAAGACATAAATTTCAGGAAAAAGATGAATAGTAAGAATTAAATTTAATTCTAATTCAACTTCGTAAAAACAAACTTGTATCCACTTATATAAAATATCTTAATTTATAGTTATATAGGATTTTCAACCTACTCCTCACAGTGAGACTATTAATATTAATTCATCCATAGGATGATATATTATACTCATTTGATAACAACCGAATGACTCAATAACAGATGACATGTTTAACAAAACAATCACTAACATAAGATCAAAATAATTCGCTAACATAAGTTCAAAATATTCAAAAATGACTCCCCTCAAAATGATTAGAAATAAATTTTAAATTTAACTCAAATTTATAAAATTCATCGACTTAGATGAAATTTACGGTCACTTATGAATAATACACATTTTAATAAAGAAGAAACTAAGGAGAATAGAGTGATTGGTTATACCGCGACACCGAAGCCAATAATCCAGGAATACTTGACGAAGAAGCCGAGCAAGTCCCACTGCGGTCCTTCCCAGAAGTCCGCTTCTTCCTCGAGAATGTCATTCACCTTACTGTAAAGGGCAGCAAACTCCTCGTCCATGGGCTCTTCGTCTCCGATCTCCGCCGTGGCTTGCGGTTCTGTTACGGCGCTGAAAGGTTGCGAATCGGAGGAGAACTTCTTCGAGCACGCCACATGGAGGTGATTTCTTGGCGTTCGATTAGACGAAGAAAGGAGACGGGTGTAGCGAGTGGTTGCGGCAGTGTTGCCGCAGGGGATTATCGCCGCGCCACTCCCAATGGGCACGATGAACGCCATGGGTGGATAAGAATGCTCGCAACGGATATTGATTCTATCTAACTAACTTTTTTTGCTTCACATATTTTTTGGTCTTCAAAAATTGAATACTCTCAATAACTAATAAGAAAATATATTTAAAATAGAGTATAAACAAATTGAGACAAATACTAAAAATTATATTAACTAGAGAAACAAAAACTCAATATTTACTCCTTTAAAAATTAGAAATTGTCAAAAAAAATCTTAAATTATTTTTAATTTGTTTACTCTTACATCTTATATTTTATTTTTCAAATATAATTCAATCAATTTAAATTAATAGAATCAATTATAGTTGAATTATAATTTACTAAACTTTTTTTGAAGAAGAAAATCAACATTGGAGGTGACATGATTGTGGAAAGGTCATAATATTCAAACTACAACAAAAATTGCACAATTAATTGTTTTGTTACACTTTGAAAAAACTTGCTTTTAGGGTTTGATATAAATGTGTGGAATAAAATTGGAAAGTGATAATTAAATTTGGTTAACACTTAAACTCCAATTAGAGCAAGATAGTTTAAGTAGAATTCAGAGGTGAGAGTAGTGTTTTTGAGGGGTGTGTTTAGTAAATAGTTGGATCATCGAATTATGGGCTGAAATTAAAATAATAAAACACTTTTTACAGATCAAACTCCAGCTGTTTCTTCTTACACCTCCACAGCTTCTTCGCACACCTGCATAAATCAGATAAAAAGACCATTTTTTCTTTAAAAAATATATTTTATAAAAAATATTTTTTTTATTTACATTCTTGGACTGTAGTATCCAAATGTATTTCCATATCCGGAATTATCTTCTAAATTTTTTAAAAAATTATTCCAAATTACATAACTCCAAAATGTATTCTTGGATCCAAAAACATCTATTTTTGGATAAAAAACAATTTCTAAATTATACACTCAAAAAATATTTTTGGATCGATATATAATATGTATTATATAATTTAAAATATAATTTTAAACTGTATTATAGATGATGGTACAATTTAAAAAATATTTTAAAAATATAATCCTATGAGGAAATATCACGAATTTCAAAATCTAATATAAAAAAAATTAAGAAAAAATCTTAACATGTACGGATCTTCACATAAATACATACATTGAAGATTTTACGTGAAGTAAAAATTAAAATATTTTATAATATATAAACTTTACATTATAAAAATTAAAATATTTTATAATGTATAAACTTTACGTTATAAATTTTAAATTTTACTTTTGTATATTATCTAAACATAACACCATCATGTATATTTTTATTTATTTATTTTTGTAAACAATCAAATGATCTAAGTAATTGCTTTTTCTACCTATCAAATAAATCTAGAAAAGAATATCTTCTCTCAAATCATAAAACTTTCACTATTCTAATACAAAAACAAAATCGTTTTCAATTTATTATTATTACGTAACTACCATTAATAAATAAATAAGCTGTAACGTAACGCTAACCATTAATGGGACTTTTTTTTTCTTTCTAGTGAGACAGAAAGGCAAATAAATGTGGAATTAATTAATTTTTTCATCACTTCTGTTTAATTACTTTTATTTAGTTTGAGATTATGATGAAAGAACTTTATAACCATGAAAATTTAGTTATGTAATGTTTTTGTCGATTAATAATTTAAAAAATATAGAAAAATTTAATAAAAGATATTTTATAAAATAATCAATAACTAAAAGTATTTTTACTACAGTAATTAAACGTTTTACTTCAGCTCAGAAGATATTTAGTTCCATAAATAAAACCAAAAATAAAAATAAAAATATGCAAAGAAACAAATGTAAAAACGGTGTCGTCAAGGAGTCCAGTTTGTTTCAATTGAATTCAACCAAAAAACTGAAGCAACAAACAAATCTTAGCCCTACAACTTTTCACATCTACATCTACATTTCTGTGCTACTTTTTTTTTGTCTCTTCGTACCCCCAAACTTTCCTAGATTTACATTTTCCACCCCTAAGCACCGTTTCACTAACCCACCACAAAACTTCATCACCGCCGCTTACATAGCCTGTAACGACTCCGACCGCCACAAAACATCCGCCGGCGAATCCGCATAATCAAACAACCCATCCACAGTCACAAAACCCGCAGCACCACCGTCACACTCCGCCGCGAATTCAGAACCAAACCCAAATGCATCAAAACCCGGAACATAGTCTTCAAACCCATTGAAAGCAGCAAGCTCCGCCATTTCCGGGTCAAGTTCCGGGTCAACCCGACCCGGCTCCTCAGCAGCCGCTTCTGTCGGCGGCAACCCCAGCTCGTCGTCGGAAGCCTCGAGTAAATACCCGAGCTTATTTTGCAACTCGCCGGAATCGGGTAGCTGGGTCGGGTCGAAAGCCGGAGCCTTGATTTCGTCTTCGAAGCTCTTGATGACTGAGTCGAGACCCTGCACCGTGGCGCGGTCAGAGACATTGTCGGCGGCGTCGTCAAGTATGTTGAAAATGTGGTCCTGCAGGTGAACGTCGGGTTGAAGCAGTGACTCAGAAGAGTGAACTCGGGGAATCTTGAACTGGGGCGAGTCGGACGAGTCAGTGGGTAACTCGTCACGAACTCGCTTCTTGGAATCCTCCATGGAAGGAAGAAAAGAGAAGAAAAAGTTGAAAAGAGTGAAGAGAGAGAAAAGATGAAAGGGTTGGGTGGGAAGAAAGAGAAAGGGTGAATGGTGTTATATATAAGGGTGAGAAAAAAGTGAGATAGGGTTTCTCTACTTTAATTCCTAATGCAAGATAGTGACAGGCGCGTGCATATCGCTCACAACTCCATTCACGGACTTCTCCTTCTTTCTCTCTCTATCTTCTTTTTTCTTTCACACAAAACCATAACTTTTTTTAATATTCATACAAAAATTATCAATAAAATTTTGTTGATACCAATGATTCTGCACTTTTTTTTCTTTTTCCCACACTAAATAGAAATAGATTCTATTATATCAAATAAATACTTAGTGGAAAAAAATAAATTGTAAAAAAAAAAAATAGAAACTGATGTTGTGTTGTGTGTTGTTCTGAGTTTTCCTTTTTGGCGTGTGAGATCCGTTGGCCATTATTGCAGATAGCTGATTTTTCTTTTCCGGCAATTAACTAAATTTAATTTGGATTTCGATTCCGGGTGGGGACCACGTAATAGGAAACATCATGTGTGTTTTTTTTTTTGTTTTTTTTTTTAATTTTTTGTTTTGAAAGTTTGGGATTTGGTGGAGTGGTGAGTGGGTCACACCACAGGTGGTGGTAGATTCTTGGGGTGGATTGATTTTGTTTTGGTGTGTTTTCCTTTTGTAGAATATTATTATTTATAGAAAGATTAGATATGGGTTTGTTTTGTTGACAAATTTTCTTGCTTATTTTTTAATCAATCATCAAAGCCAAGGAAAGAAGGTTCTAGTGAGTCCATGGGGGTGTTAGATTGTCCTACAACTACCAACTAGTACATGGCACTTTTCAAATTACTACATATTAACCTCTCTAATTCGTATACCTAATTTCAACCACAGAAAATAAAATAGTAGATTCAAAAAAAATAGTAAAAATAGGTATAAGGTAAATTAAAAGGTAGAAGTATTTTATTAAAAGGATTAAATTTGTACTTATATGCATAGTTCCCACGTGTTTGGTATAATTTTATTTTTCTATATAAAATTTTCAATGTTACTTGACATCTCAACTAGGTTGACATATTAAGATTGACACATTAAGTAATAACAACATTTGTCATCATATAAAAAAATATTATTAAAAATATATATAGAAAATTAGACCGAAATCCATATGTTAACAAAAAATTATACATAGATAAACTATACTTATTAATAAAAAATTATAAGAACAAACTAGATGGAAGTATATTATAATAAAAGGATTGTTTTATGAATAAATATTAAATTAGTCAACTTATCATGATCTAATTAAAAAAAACACTTAAATAAAAATTATTAATAATTTCATGGATTCAAATGAGTAATTAAGATGGCATATGAATATTATCTACAAATATCGATTAAATGTACTTGTTTGATATTTTTTATTGTAATTACAAATATGTGCAACATCTAATTCATCTTTATATTATGATAAACTCTAATGTTAAAACAAGATAATCACAAATATAATGAAAAGGGATAATCTAACATTTATGAAAATTAATTAAATACTATAGTCTAATATAAAATTAATGGAATAAATTATTGATTTATACACAATCACTGCCTACCAAACAATACCAAAGAATGTCAAACAATTTAATAATTGCAATTTCAAACCATAACTCATACTTGACATGAACTTTCATTAATTTTCATCACTCGATATCTCAATATTTTATTTCATACATTGCATAATTTAATACTCTCCTATCACGTTAGACTACCTCAAAGATAAAAAAATCTTTCCCACTATTATTTATAATTTTTGTAATAATCACTAAATTATAAATTATTTTAGAAATTAAAAAAGTTAATTTTTAAATTAATTTATATTATTGTTAAATAGTTTTTAAATTGGTATCTAATTAGCTACCAATGTTTTAACTATTAATTATTTAAATTTTAATTAAATACCAATTTATAAACTATTTAATAATAATAGAAACTAATTTATAAATCAACAAATTTTCTAGTCTCTAAAGTAGTATATAATTTAATCATTATAGTAATTATTATTTTTTTTATCTAAAATTGATTTTTATTTATTTTATTTTTTAAGTGTAACTTCTATGTAATAATGGTTATTTGCAATATTTAGACTAACTGAAAATAATAATAATAAATATTTATTAAGTGATTTGAACAATAGTGTTTTATTTTGTTATCATTTGCTAAATACATAATTTAGACATTATTCTAATCTATTCTCTAAAAGTTAATCACAACTATTATCTAATAAACCAAAAACATTAACTCTCATTCATCTTTACTAACATTAATTATATAATTAAATGAATTGAAGTTTAAAAATAAATTTTATTCTACACACTTATATTAAAATATAAAAAATATGACCTAATTATTATTTATTTTTTCACTTGTATTCTCTTTTTTCATACAGATCAAACTTTTGGTACTTTTTTTAATGATAAAAACTGTTCGCATCTACTTTGGGACGTTGGTTTTATCATTTTTTTTTTAGAAAAAAGTGTTGTCATTTTACTTTAGCATTGATTGGGATCCATTCTCTCCACCAACCTTTCTTGTGTTAATCTTTTCCACACTTTCTCACTTGTCAGATCCATCAAGTGAAATATATTCAATTTCTAGTCTATTTTTAAATAATAAATATTTCATTATTTTATTATTAAGAAAAATTATTAAATAAATACCTCTTTTCTTTTGTAATTTATATTAAATGATAACCAGTAATATATTTTAGAAAATATATTGTTGACATTTCTGTTTTCTATACTTAAAATATTATTAGCGTTATTGGTGACAAGTTTATATTAAAATATTATTAAACACATTTAGTAAATGTAAAAGGAGTAAAAAAATTGGATTATTTAAGTTTAAGTGAATCTCTTTGATTATAAATTATTTATATATACTTAACTTCTTTTTTTTTAAATTAATATATGAAATTATATGTTTGTGATTGAATATTAAAACACTAGCTTACCATATTTTTAATTTTGTGTTTCTTTTAATATATGTGAAGATAGTGTGTTTTTGTGTTTGTTTTAATATATATATATATATATATATATATATATATATACGAAGATTACATGTAAATAAATGGTGTTGTAGTGATAAAATTTTATATTAAAAATGAAATATTTTATATTTTTTGTTATTTTTTTTAATATATGTATATATTTTAATATATATATATATATATTTAATTATATATTTGTCTTACCTGATATATTATTTAAATGGTGTAACAGGAAGGTTACATTAAGACTTCCTTCATTTAATTGTATTTTTATTTATGAAATTAAAATCTAAGAAATTATCTATAATAAATAAACTTGAATCAACATATTTTATATTTAAGTTTGGTTATGGTTCTTATGAAATCATATCAATGCTAGATTATACTACTTATCATATTTTAAAACTTATTGAAAATTATTACAACCAAACCATTATATAAGTCCTTAATTTTGTTCATGAATCATTTGATCTCAAAGAACAAGAAAAACTTCAATTCCTCTTACCTTATTGTTCTTTTCAAGACTTGTAATCAAAATCTTAAAAAAAAAAATCAGATCATTATTCATTTCAATTCTGTGATTTTTTAAATTAACTTTCTATTTATTTTTATCTGTATTATATCCCACGTATAGTTTTTTTTAATGATGAAGCTACATTAATATCATCTAAAATGTTTTCAAATTAGAATTGTAAATAGCTTAAAGCCATTGTACAAAAGCACGTTGTCTCTTTACCGAAGCAGGCGCTGACAATGTTGTTGTGGTGGAATAAAAAAAGTTTGATAGATGAGAACTTTTTTTCTCTTCTACCACATCACATTCGAATAAACCCATTTCCACCCTTTTTCTTTCTTTATAATATTATCCAAATCTTTTCTTTTTTTTAAAACTCTGAAAAAGCTTCTTTACTTTTCTATCTTCACGTCTGGTAAAGAATTTTAATTTATATGGATAGTAAAAATCCACATTATCATTTATTCACATATTATCAGATGAGGATAGATTTTTTGAACTTTGAAAATAAACACTTCTATAATAGTTATTGTACCGTAAAAAAATTATTGTGTGTCATCCTATAGTAGTTTAAATGTATATTAATGATGATTAAATAGTATAGAAATTAAATAATATAAATATTAATTATGACACATGCTTTAATTAAGATTTAATATTAGAGAGGCTGATCATGTATTATAAATAAATATTTTTATATTATTATTTTACAGATCCACATTATCAATGACTTGATTCTCGTCATCGGATCGACACTACAAATCTAATTATGCTTGAGTAGAGTTAGTCAAACTAATCAATAATCAATGACTAGGTAATACACTCCTAAATATGATCCAAATTCTCTAATTTGATCCAATAAGAAAGATCAACTAAAATAATATAAATAATACACATTTTAAGAATCAGATACGTCATTACACACAATACTTAGAATATTGAGTGTCAAATACTAAATCTAACTTGTCTTCTACAAGTACAATCCATGTATGAATTTCGTGAAGACCGAGGAAAGGAACGAGTAGAGGAGAGTGAGGAGTTTGCAAGGAGAGGAACTGAAGTGCAAACCAACCGACCGACAAAGGAATCATAAGAGTAGTTTCAATCGTTCTCTAGGTCCCAACCCCATTCGAGAACAATTGGTGTCCACCGTGGGGTCAAGAGAATTCATGTGAAGAAGAAAGTAAACGGTATCAACCCGAAGCATGGCTAACGAAAGGATGTCCAAAGCTGGTCAGATGACATTGTTGATGTCTTTGCACAGAGAGATGACTAAGACGAAGAGAAGGAATGAGGAGGTCACTCGGAAGAATGAGAATGAGATCCTAACTCTCCGAAAGGAGAATGAAGAGATGAGAAGGAAGCTCAGGGAGGGGGGATCGTCTTTGGACCGACCAATCTTGTCGGCAGGTCCTTCACCACCCCACCGACCCCAAAACTGTTGAGGAGCCAAAGGACAAAGTTCACACCCAGGAAGTCAACGGTGAGTCCTATTTGAACAAGTCGACCCCTACGATCAATACTCTAGACTCAATCTACCGACATCCTTTTACTGATGCCATCAACAGTTTCACAACACTGGTGTCCAAGTTTGAAATGTAATTCGCAACCAGCCGACCTCACCATCTTACCCTATCGACCTATCGACCTCACCATCTTACCCTATCGTACTGGTTGAAATCTGCCAAGAGAAGGAAAAAATCCCTAAAATAGTTCACCAACAAATTTAAAAAGATAACTATAAACCAAACCTAAACCCAAACATAACTATGCACCACATGCTAACAACTTTGCCACCAAACACCGTTTGTTAACCATATACATTACAAATATTACATTACATAAATATTACATTACATATGAATACTGAATTTTTAATGTCGAATAACTTCTTATGAATTTTCTTCGAATAAAAACTGAAACTCTAACGATAAAAAAAAGTTAAAAAAAATAAAAAATTCAATCGTTCAAACCATAAATTCTTCTTATCCTCTCACACAAGAACAATAATTAATTTTTTATAATAAAATTAAAAATTAACTTTATATTTAATTGACAAATCTAATAATAAGTGGTAGATGAGAAAATGATTTTGATAATGATTATTGTAAAAGAAAAGAAGTAGAGTTAGGTAAATTTGATGATAAGTTTTTTTTGTAAGGGAAGGGCAGAGCATGTTCCTGGTCTTGTCTTCCTCAAATGAAAAGAGGGGTCCCATTTAGATATGTTATATTGTTCTCTGACATAATGCCCCACCAAAATGTACCATTCTATAAGTACCTCTCTCTCTCTCAACTTGCTATATCTCTTTCTCCATCACTTCAATTTTCCAATTTTTTTTTTTTTTATATTCAATGTTTTATAACTGTTTATAAAATACATTACTTTATTATTTACATATTGTGTTTTTTAATATTTTTTTATCTTTTATTTTACTTTTCATTATATTAAAATATGATTTTTATAAAGAGGAGGTTGGATGAGAAAGACGTTAGGGTACGCAAGCAACGATGGGCAAAAGTTGTACGGCACACTGCTTCGGTGCAGCTCACTGTGGCGGCTTTCACACTTCCCCATGACACCACTCACCATGCATGCTGCCACCTCAGCTCCCTCCTCTTCACACGTGCCTTCTTCTCACTTTCCACTGCCACGTGCCAACCGCTTCTCTCTATAAATATCTCTCAAAATTTAAATAATATTTTTTTATATTTTGTATGACGTGGATGCATTGCCAACACTCCTTTAATGCTATTTTTATACTTTTATTACTAATGAAACTCTTACACTCGTCTTAAATCGTGTGTTAAATGGTGTGTCGTGTCCGATACTTATATCGAATAATGATATTCGTATGACATCCGTAAGACATGTATTTGTGAAGTGTTCATTAAAAAAATATTTGTTAGATTTTTAACAATTCAAATACAATTCAACATAATTTTGAAAAAGAAAAATATATTAATTTTTTAAAAATTCAAATTTTATTATATAAATTGTTATTATAATTATAAAAATAAGAAACAAAACATTGTGAACCATGAAAAACATCTTTTTCTCCAAAAAAAATAATCCAAAACATACTTGTGAGCATAAATTTACTGTCAATTTATATAATTCATAATTATATAATATATAGATTCATATTATCATGTTCTATATTTTAAAAGTTTTACATATTTTCGTATCTGTGTTCTGTACTAATATTCCCCTTAAATAATTTTGTAATACAAAAAATTAAGAAAAACTTATTACTTTCTATTTCGCTCGCTTAATTTTTTTTGGAAAATCAAGTAAATATTCAATATTTATATTTAATATAATTAACATTATTTCTTCTCAAAACTTATAATTATTTACATAATAATAAATTATAAATCATATTATTAGACCAAATTAACATACGGACCATAATTAAAAATACATTATTTCAAATTTATTTATCGTTTAAATTCATTAGTCTCTTTATTTAAATATATCAATCAGATCGAACCAAGAATCGAAATTTCTAAAATTTGTTTCATTCAGATAATAATGTTAAAATCAACCATTATATTTAAAAATAATACTCAAAACTCCATCATAATTTTATTTTTAAAAATTATTTTAATGAATTAAAAAAGATATTTATATATATATATATTTCAATTATCTTTTATCTTGACTTAAATTTTTTTTATCTAATATAGGCAAACACTATTATAAAATTACATTTATTAAAATCATAAAAAATATTGTTTTAAAGAAAAAAAAATATTAAAAAACATAATTTTGTTAAGTTTTGCCGACAACTGGTGAGTGTTTCGTGAATGCCGTGTGATTTGTTTGGTTTGTCAGCACCGCTTCCTAAAACCCAATCACAACGTTAATGAAATAAGTGAAGAAACGTGATTCTAAGCACTTCTACAAATGAAAAGCTTTTTCACATGCACCTCATTTTCACTTTTCACTATAGACAGATACCATTTCCCTACCAAGACAAAAATACAAAAAAACTCTCTCAAAATCAAATTAAATTCTCTTGCTAAATTTTATTGTTAAGATACTTTTACAAAAATAATATTTAAATTTCATGCATATAAAGTTCAGTTAATAAAGTCAAACTACCAATGTAAATATTAATATTGTCATTCATCATATGAGTTATTATTTCATATTGGTAAAATTATTTGCTAAAATAATACACTACAAAGAAAATAATGAAATAGAAACCAATTTTTAAGACTAAAATAATTAATTGCAATAGTAACTAAATTAGAAATATTTTAGAAACAAAAAAAAAATTAGTTTCTAAATTAGCATCTAATTAGCAACCAAGGTTTTTTCTACCAAATTTAGAAACTAAATAATTGGAAGTTAAAACCTTGGTTGCTAATTACATACCAATTTAGAAATTATTTAACAATAATAAAAACTAATTTAGAATTCAATTTTTTTTAGTTTCTAAGATCTCTAATTTAGTTATTATTATAACTTATTTGATCTCTAAAAATTGATTTCTACTTCATGATTTTCTTGTAGTGATAGTTTCGTTGTTAATATAAATTTGCAATATTCAATTACTTGTTTAATTGGTTTAAGTAATACAATATATTGTTAATCTAAAGTTGTGATGTTAGGAGTGCATAAATATAGACTCACTCTAAGTAATATTTTTTTATGTACCTCTTTTTTTTTATGTAGTGTTCTTCTTTCTTATGTGTGGAATAGTCAAATACAAGTTGGGATTAAGAAAAATCAAATATATTTTTATCTTTTAACTTTCTAAAAGAATTTTTGAAAAAATTATAAATTCTAAAGCAAATATTCAATTATTAAGTCTAATAATCATGAGTTTTAAACCATCTTTCGTTATCTTGACACGTTACATTCTTTCTATTTTATTAGTTAACAAATCACACTGTAAGCGGGCCTACAAATCACGATTAAGAAGTAATTAATCTGAATTGGACAAACTTAATTATTTATACAACTAAAAGTTTAAAACTATTATAAATAAATAAATAAAACACCTTATAAACACGATATATAAAAAATATAATCTTAAACTAACGTATTCAGACTAAAACTGATCTAAATCGTTGAGAGTACATGCTTTGGAGATTGAGAAGAAATAAAAAGCTTATTAGAAATTCGTTCTATAAACTTATCAGAAACACTAACAATATTATTTTAATAAATTTGCACTACGAATGTTATCGTGAAAAGTTATTATAAAATAAATTATTATTTTTTAGTTTTGGAGTAGGAAAAATAAAATATAATTTTTTATTCTTTTATATCTTGAAATTACATCAACTATAGAGATTAGGAAATTTCATTATGTGCAAATCTCACCTTATAAGTTGGTTTTATGAGTTTGAATTAAGTTTAAAGTCCACTTTTTAACATTATATCAAAGTCATTTTGAGCTTATCGTGTCAAACACCCCATACTCAATACCAACACATATTAATTGCCGAGGGAGGAACACTTTCGCACTCAATACAAACACGATAATTTTATTCTAAACTAACAACTAGCATAATATAAATACAAATTATAATAAATACTAAATAATATAAATTTTAAAAATCAGAAACCACATAAGAACGCACTAATGCAACAATACTTGGAGTGCAACAAACCAAACAAAGTAAGATAAAGGAAAAATATTTATATACATTGGTGAAGAAGAAAGAGAGCTCGAAGATACTTACAGAGGCACGAAATCAAAATCAATGAAGCTGCAGAAGAAGAGATGAACACTAAGTGCAAATGCAAAACACAAAAAGGAGAAAGAAAATAAAAAAAATGTAAGTGACGCGCTTCAAAAATTAGGGTAAAAAATGATTTAAGAATGCGACTATTTGTAATAGCCGCATTCATAAATCAAACGCTTTGATTACAAGTGCGGCTATAGGTGAAGTCGCATTCGTAAATCAAGCGCTTTGATTTACAAATGCAAACTGCTTGATTTATGAATGTGACTATTACAAATAACCGCATTTGTAAATGAATTTAATTTTAAAAATGTCACTGCGTTTTTAAAGACTGTGTCTGTTCGTAAAGTCGTACTTAATAAACCGTAGCTGTTTCTACATTTTGCACTAGTGACGAATGTTATCTATAAATGTGAAAAGTTATTATAAAATAAATTATTATTTTTTAGTTTTGGAGTACAAAAATTAAGATATAAATTTTTATTCTTTTATATCTTTATTGAAAATTTAGTGTAATTGTTGGATATCACACATCGATTAGAGATTAAAAAATTTCATAGCATATAAATGGGTGCAAATCTCATCTTATAAGTCGATTTATCTTATAAGTCAATTTTATGAGATTGAGTTAAACTTAAAGTACACTTTTTACCAATGTATCAAAATCATTTTAATAAGCTTATAGTAAAGATTTTTTTGTCAATAAAATGAAAGTTAATATTTATGGATTTATTTGAACATATTTACAAGTTTTTGTTAAGAAATTTATTTACATAAGTGTTAAATTTGAAAATGTGTTAAATGAGAGTTAATATTTATGGATATGATATTACTTTATTTAAAAGTAAAATGAATTTAAAATAATTTATATTAAAATATGATTTGGTAAAAGATATTATAAAGAGGAACTTGGATGAGAAAGACGACGATGGGCAAAAGTTGCATGGCACACCGCTTTTGTTAGTACCATCTGCCGTGTGGCGCGTTTTTCACACTCGCCATGCATGCTGCCACCTCAGCTTTCACACTATGACACCACTGGCCATACACGTTGCCACCTCAGCTTTCTCCTCTTCTCACTATGACACCACTTGCCATGCACGCTGCCACCTCAGCTCCCTCCTCTTCACACGTGTCTTCCTCTCACTTCTCACTGCTACGTGCAACCCGCTTCTCTCCATAAATATCTCTTTAAATTTAAACTAATTATTTCATATTTTTTCAATGTTTCTGATGACGTGGATGCATTGCAATCGTTGCTTAATTGTTATTCTTATATTCTTATTTCTCCCTCAAATAATATTACAAAAGAAAAAAAGTTAATCATTCCAAAACACGTGTTTAATAACAAAATGAAAGAAAAAAGTTTGAAAGTTTTTGCAATTGCTGTTGTATAAATAGAGAAGAGAGTGATGGTTAATGCATGAATGCATGATGATGGCTTCCTCCAAGTTCTTCACTGTCCTCTTCCTTGTGCTTCTCAGCCACGCAAACTCAGCCACCGAAACCTCCTTCAACATCGATGCGTTCAACAAAACCAACCTTATCCTTCAAGGCGATGCCACCGTCTCATCCAAAGGCTACTTACGACTAACCGATGATACAGAGGACTCTATGGGCCGCGCCTTCTACTCCGTCCCCATCCAAATCAGGGACAGCACCACCGGCAACGTCGCCAGCTTCTCCACTAACTTCACATTCATTATGGACGAAGCAAACTCCACCTATGGCCTTGCCTTTGCTCTCGTCCCCGTCGGCTCTGAGCCCAAAGCAAATGGCCCTTTTCTAGGTCTTTTCAGAAAACCCGGCTACGACCCCGAAGCCCATACTGTGGCTGTGGTGTTCATCAACCATTGGTACCCCAATGCCAATGGGCGTCAATTTGGTATCGACGTGAACTCCATCCTCCCTATCGAAAGCAAGCCTTGGTATGTCGGCCAAGGAAAACATGCAGTGGTTCAGATCACCTATGTCTCCTCCAAGAAGGTCTTGACGGTTTCTCTCCTTTACCCTTCTACGGGAACGATGTACGACCTCTATGCCAAAAAAGTGGAGTTGGAGGAAGAAGTTTACGACTGGGTGAGCGTTGGGTTCTCTGCCACCTCAGGGGCTAATCAATGGAGCTATGAAACGCACGACGTCCTCTCTTGGTCTTTTTCTTCCAAGTTCTCCGATGATGTCGACACATCTGAACGTTCCAACATCGTCCTCAACAAGATCCTCTAGACTCCAAAACCCACCTTCACTGTGACAGTCTCACTCTTCTTTTTCCTGCTAATAATCTTCATCTGTCACACAAAATAAAATCTATAATAAATAAAATGGGAGAAAGGAAACATTGATTTAATTACATTAAATCTTAAGAAATATTACTATAATTTACTCTTTCTTATTTAACTTTTTTACAGTTAATAAATCACTAAACAAATCAATTTAAACTAACTTACGGTCACATCTAATCTTTATTTAAACTTCTTTACACCATGATATTATTTAATTTTTTTTTTTTTTACTTTCTAACTCTATCCATTTCAAATCGATATATATATATATATATATATATATATATATATATATTTATTTTTTTATACTATTTTAAAAAAAAAAATTATATAATTTTTAGTTTTGTTGAAAAATATATAAAA
>Ga0123342_1000687_pt1 | contig 54872 bp, 26 predicted proteins | sample Turbeawhitnodule_FD_89960 | JGI IMG/M metagenome (GOLD analysis project Ga0123342, IMG submission 89960) | Root nodule microbial communities of legume samples collected from Mexico - Turtle bean Mexico white nodule | ecosystem: Host-associated > Plants > Roots > Nodule | place: Mexico: Nepantla...
AGTTAAAACCTTAGTTGCTAATTAGATACCAATTTAGAAACTATTTAACAATAATAGAAAATAATATAAACTAATTTAGAAACCAATTTTTTTTTAGTTTCTAAAATGGTTTCTATTTTAGTTTCTATTGTAACTAATTATTTTGGTCTCTAAAAATTGATTTTTATTTCATGATTTTCTTGTAGTGACCCTTATATAAAAGATAAAAAAAATTTTGGAGAGATATACTTTTGAAGTAATATAACTCATACTCTAAGGTTTAATTTATTAATTCTTTATTTCTTGCTGATAAAGAAAAATCAGAAAAAGAAAACTCTAAGGACAAGCATGTGAACTGTGGTATGAGAAAAGTAGTATAACTCATACTATGCTTTATCAAAACTTAAATTTCCTTTTTTATTTTGAAAAGGGCATGTGAAAACCGTCCATTTTTAGCCATAATTTAAGGGCTTCAAATTTCTTACACTTTAAAATATGAAATGAAATGTTATATTCAACAAAAAAGGGATAAAAGTTATAGGAATATAAAATAAGTGAATACAACCCAAAACAAAAGTAAAGTGAACCATGGTTGAAGTTAATTAATTGATTAACTTGTTGATTAATTAGCATTTACATCCCACAGAGGAAATAGTTTTGGTAGGTATAAACTGTTGAACCTTGATTTCTGGGGTGATAACTTAATTAAGAATGAAATAATTAATCATGATTTGGCTTTTTATGGATTACTTTGACTCAATATTTTATAATAAAGCTCTGAATAGGACAAAAGTAATCAATCTTCTCACAAGAATAAACCCAATAGAAAAATGCAAAAGTTGCTTAGTAAAGAGTAATCAATTTACGTGGTTGTTGTTTATATGGAAACTTTGGGGAAGTGAAAGGAAACTTACGTAGCCTTAGGAACCATTATTTCACCATATGTGTACATGCTTAATTGATTCCTTAAAATACGTATCATTACTCAATAATCCAACATTATATTTTAATCTAAACTGCTTAATTACTTGTATCATTATGCATTCACCTCTGTTTTTTATATATAGCTGAAAAAGGCTATGTATGATGGAAAACTTTGCATACCACTTACTCACTTATGATTCAGTACTTCTTTTAAAGATAATATAATCCAATCACATTCTCATATAAAATTATATTTTTTTATCAACAAAATAATTAGTTGTTATAGTGACTAAATTAGAGACCGTTTTAAAGACTAAAAAAAATTTTGGTTTCTAAATTAGTTTATATTATTATTAGATGGTTTCTAAATTGGTATCTAATTAGCAACTCAAGGTTTTTTTTCTACCAAATTTAGAATCTAAATAATTGGTAGTTAAAACCTTGAAAGCTAATTAGATACTAAATTAGAAACTATTTAACAACAATATAAATCAATTTAGAAACCAATTCTTTTTTTAGTTTATAAAATGGTCTCTGATTTAGTTACTATTGCAACTAATTATTCTAGTATCTTAAAATTGATTTTTATTTGATGGTTTTCTTGTAGTGTTATACAAATACTTCAAGAATGTCTCAATTATATAAAAAGTGACCAAAGTCAACCTGCGTCCAACACCTGATCTACAAATATACTTTCTATAAACCAAACTAATTTTCATTTTCATTTATATATAAGTATTAATTATTGTAGTCTGATATACTTGTATCATTTATATAATAAGCATTACAATTAAGATTTTGTTCAATCCAAGAACTGTTAATAGAGTTTTTATATTCCTAATGAATTCTCTTTGGCCATATGAACTGAAACAAAATCTACACTATTTCGTTTTGTATCAGAATTGAGAAACAAAAGCTATGTTCATATTCATATATGTTGCTTCTGAAACAAAGATCCGGCGCCAGTTTTGGGCCTTGTGTGTGGCACATGAGGCCCACATTCTCTGCTTTTAACTTTTTCTGAGTTTCTTTTGTTATTTATATATCTTTTCTGATTGCCTAGTTTAGTAATTTATTTATAATGATAACAGCAACAGAAAATAATAATAGCAGATTGCTTGCCATTTGTATCTACTAGCTAACACCACAAGTTAACATAATATACATTCAACAAATAATAATAATAAATAATAATAATAAATAATAATAATAATAATAAGTAGCCCTTCCTTGTCTATATATACCAACTCTCTACCTCTCAGTTTTCCAAACTCTCATACCTTCAAAACACTCTTTCTTTTCTCTCTTCTTACATACAATTCATTTCTCTTTCACTCATTCATCTCACCCAGCTGTGACTAACAGCTCCACTGAATCATGGCTCCCATGGCAGACAATGTTGTTGTGTCCAACATGGAACTGGAGAAGATGCTCAGCATGAAAGGAGGCAAAGGAGAAGCCAGCTATGCCAACAATTCCCAAGCACAGGTACCATCTTTAAACACACCTTTCTTCTTCATTTTTCTTAATAAATAAACAAAACTGATATATATATATATATATATATATATATAATATGCTTTCACATAATAATAACATGCATACAATAAGTACCCCCATATGTTTGGTGGTCACAAATGCTAAAGCTAAAACATGCATTATTATACCAACACTACTAAAAAAAATCATTAAATAAAAACTAATTTTAGAGTAAAAAATAATTAGTTACTATATTAACTAAATTAGATACTATTTTAGAAACTAAAAAATTATTGGTTTCTAAATTAATTTTTATTATTATAATAAATTGTTATCTAATTAGCTACCAAGGTTTTAACTACTAAATCTGGTAGTAAAAATCTTGATAGCTAATTAAATACCAATTTAGAAATTATTTATCAATAATAAAAACTAATTTAGAAATCAATAATTTTTTTAGTTTCTAAAATAGTATCTAATTTAGTCAATATAGTAACTAATTATTTTTAATTTTTAAAATTAGTTTTTGTTTAGTGATTTTCTTGTAGTGATATAGAAGAAGAATAACGAAGGTATGGTTGATGATATGCATTGATTAACATACAGGCCATACATGCGAGGTCGATGCTTCATCTTCTGAGAGAGACTTTGGACAGAGTAGAGCTTGTTGAGGGGCGTGAGGTGCCGTTTGTGGTGGTGGACTTGGGGTGTTCGTGTGGAAGCAACACCATAAACGTGGTGGATGTCATGATAAAGCACGTCATGAAACGGTACGAGGCATTGGGGTTGCAGCCACCGGAGTTCTCAGCTTTCTTCTCGGACCTTCCCAGCAATGACTTCAACACACTCTTTCAGCTCCTTCCTCCTCTCGCCAACCACGGCGTCAGCATGGAAGAATGCCTTGCCGCCAACAACCACCGCTCCTACTTCGCCGCCGGCGTCCCCGGTTCTTTCTACCGGAGGCTTTTTCCGGCGAGGTCTGTGGATGTTTTCCACTCGGCCTTCTCTTTGCACTGGCTTTCTCAGGTAACCAACCACCACTTGTTATTATTGTGTGTTTTTAGGGTAAATTACACCTATGTCCTTCCAAATTCACACAACTCTTAATTATTTAACATACACTAAAAAAGCACCTTATGCTAAAAAAATGAAGATAAGTATCATTATAGTTATATTATTATTATATTCTATCTATCAATCTATTAAAAAATATTCATATGCATTTTTTATTGGATATAAACTCTGGCCTTTGGTTTGCCACTTTCTTTTGTCTTTTTAGTGAATAGTTTTCTTGAAAAATATAATTTCACAATTTTTTTTTAAATTATATATTATTTTTGATGTGATGAGTTTAAAAATAAATATATATATATATATATATAAAAAATTGGGAATTAAATAACATAAAAAAATATGAAATTAGAAAGTTGTAATGTTGTTGTATAAAAATGTGGATTGTGAATGTATTATTATCTTTTCAAATTGTCACTTTATTTAAATTTGATTTCCTTTTTAGAAAGATGTAAATTTGTCTTTAAAGTAACAAAATTGTCTTGTACCAATATTTAAAAATTCAAAAAGGGATATTTTATTTAATTACTCCGAAAAGATAAAATTTCTCAAATTAAATAATTAGTTATTTTAGGTGTTCTAAGGGGGAATAGAAAGTTGAATGGATACCTTCATTTTTACTTAAAAAAATGGTTATCTATTCATTTGTGTTTGCAATTGAAGTGGTTAAATTATTACACAAAATCATAATTTATTTCAAATCATTCTATGTGTATCTTTCATCATTAGTTTGTCCAAGATCTTTACAAACCTTTCAATTAGAATTTCAACTTTTTTAAGGTATCACACACATTTATTGGAAACTTTTGGCGGATAACATTAATTTGATAAACCCTTTTAAAGTGATTTATCTTTCACATAGTCTTTCAATTCACTCTCCAACCTAACCATGAAAAAAACCCAAGATTCTATTCCTTTGCTTAGTCTTTGTGATGTAATATGTAAAATGAAAGAGATATTTGGGTCTTCCCGAGGATAAGACAGTAAAAGCATGATTAATTTGAAGCCTAAGTCATAATCTATAGTCAAAAAGTGAATGCAGCAAAGCCATGGTCTATAGGGTTGAAAAAAAGGGCCATGTTTCAGGGAAACAAGTAACGTGTTTGGACAGTAATTTCCAATGCATGCATTAAGCACCCAATGTTATTCCACTTTCATGCATCTTAAATTTCAATAATCTATGGGGCCACCACATAGAATTTGATCGCCAAAAGAGACACAATTGGAGTTGGGATTCCCCCTGTAAAACTCTGTACTATTTGCTGCTTAATTAAGAGTTTTTTTACATATTGACAACTTCTACCAGTCTATAAAATTTTCTGATTTCTTGAGTAAAGTGTGCAGCATACTAAAGTAGAACTGCTTGAATTGAAGTTGCATGGTGTAAAAGGAACAGGAAGAGTTTTCTTGTTCATAACAATAAGCAAATATTTGTAGTGTGTAGTAGAGAACAGTGCATATTTGAGTGATGATGACTGTTTGGTTTGGAGAGTGCAGGTGCCAGAAAGTGTGGTGGAGAAGAGGTCAAGTGCATACAACAAAGGAAGGGTGTTTATCCATGGTGCTGACGAGAGCACAGCAAATGCTTACAAGAAACAATTTCAAACAGACTTGGCAGGGTTTCTGATGGCAAGGTCAGTGGAGATGAAGAGAGAGGGGTCAATGTTCCTAGTTTGCTTGGCCAGAACTTCAGTGGACCCCACAGACCAAGGTGGGGCAGGCCTTCTTTTTGGGACCCACTTTCAGGATGCTTGGGATGATCTTGTCCAAGAGGTAATTATCATAAATCACAAACATTTTTATGCATGCTTGTGTCAACAGTGGCTGACCAAAAAGGAGTTGGAGACACTGTAGAGATTAAAACACCAAAAATGCTCAAGTGTTGTAGGCATCACCACAACTTATCATCACTTTTCACTGGCCACGTTTCAAATAGATTGGTCCCAGCCGTTGATTACCCTCCCCTCATTCATCCAGCCATCCATTTCTTGATGATCATGTCGGCAGAAATAATAATTAATTGCCTGCTGGCACTGTCTTGTGGTCCATACTATTGACCAGCAATTAGGCTTTGGATATGCAGAGTTTAGAACAAACACTGAATCACATCATCATGTCTTAAAGCTATAGACAAAATGGATATACATTCATCTCATCAATTTTCATACAATCATCATATCCCATTGGACCCAACAAACAATGTCTTTCAACAGAGTCAAAGCCATGCACTTCTGTTCTCACAATTATCCTCTACCATGTTACACTTCCAAATTGCAGCACTGTAATCAATGAAGTACAGATTATAACACACCTACATGAAAGGATGTGTTGAGTACTCGGAACAATGTCCAGTTACATAACATATCACAAAGCAAATCTCACTTACCAACTTAACACTAAAGATATAAGGACATTTTCACATTATCACATTATATTTTTCAACTGTCTTTCATTTTTATTTAGCTTGTTAGTCAAACATAATTGGTATTGAAACCAGACACACACATTAGTTGTTATCAAAAGTGGTGATTTAGCAAATTATATGCTTGATTGCAGGGATTGATTAGCCAGGAAAAAAGAGACAGTTTTAACATTCCAGTTTATGCAGCAAGCCTGCAAGACTTCAAGGAGGTGGTTGAAGCGAATGGTTCATTTACCATAGACAAGCTTGAAGTGTTCAAAGGAGGAAGTCCACTTGTGGTGAACCAACCAGATGATGCAAGTGAAGTAGGCAGAGCTCTAGCCAACAGCTGCAGGACCGTATCAGGAGTCCTTGTTGATGCCCACATAGGTGACAAACTAAGTGAGGAACTTTTTCTTAGAGTGGAGCGTAGAGCCACTAGCCATGCCAAAGAGCTATTAGAGCAACTACAGTTCTTTCACATAGTTGCATCCCTTTCTTTTGCTCAATGATTAGAGACTCGGAGAAAAAGGTTACTACATGAAGAACATAACTAGACGACAAAGACTTTTTCTCCACCACCCTCTCCCCCTTTTTCTTTGTGTGTTGTGTTACCACATAGGAGGAGTCAGAATGCACAAAAGAAAGAGAAAAAGAGAGGTTGACCACTTCCAACCTATTGTTTTCTCCCTCTTTTGCGTGTTGTTTGTCTGTCATATTGCTGACTCAAGCTACTTCCTACGCATTATGCACTTTCTGACTTATGTTCCCTTGCCTCTAAACTAATTTTTCTCTCTACATAGCATAAGTGTTACAGTGTGCATATCTTGTGAAAGTTGTATGAATGGAACTTGTACCTAACAAGCTGGTTGTTGGATAGGCCATTTAATTTAGTAACATTTTCCTTTCTTCTTTGTCCTACTCAATCTAAAATCTTCATCGAACATTTCATAAGACAATCTAATAGGTACAAAAATGGTTTGTTTGTTCTGTTCCCTTGTAATTTAAAACATTGAAAGACGGCTTTTATTTCAAATGCTTTAACGTATTGCTTGTTGTGTTCTGTTCTGCTAGCTGTTACCATTTGTTGAGCCATGTCAACCATGTATTACCAAATATGCTGCTATGTTATGAAGAAGAACAAAACCTGACGTATGCATATTTAGCTAGAAGGAACAAAGGAATCCTACCTGTTAAAGCAAACAGAAAATAAGAAGGAAAAAACAGAATAGGATATTATCAGCTAATGAAAAGTGTTCTTAGTTAGTATCTCTGAGCATCTGATATTGGAAACTCACTAAAATCAATCCAACACGGAAGCAAGAAATACTGTAATGTCACATAAAGAGAATCTCTAAAGTTCTGCTCGAATCAACCACTGCAGAAAAGGGGAACAAATTCAAATAACCCTGTGCTCCTTTCTTCTCTAGACATTGAAAACAGTTAGAAATCAAATGCTGAGACACCAATATACATACTATTTGACCAGCTTAGAACCTTAATCAAATTTAAGGTGGATCATTTACTAGAATGGATTCTTGGCTATTATTTTGATACACACACAACTCTAGTAAACTCACAATTCACATTAAACAGACTGAAGAAAGAAACTGATGCACTAACACTCATTAAAATCCTTCTCTAATGGATGCAAAATGATAGTCTCCGACACTTCTGGCAGTCTAAAGCTCACCCTTTTCCTCGCCGTACTACTTTGGCTTCTAGTCAATGAATCAAACCCCATTTCTTTTTCATCAACCTTTTCATCTTTCAAAAGATTCTCCGCAGAAATAGTGTAGCCCACAGAAAAAATCTCTACATCACCATCATTTAAGAGTTGCTCCAAAGACAGGGTACATTCCCCACAGTTAGGAAAATAGGTACTTTCTGGAGCTACTGAGGGATAATCACTGTTAGAATCATGTTTAAAACCACAATGATCAGCATTGCAGTTACCGTACTTTTGCATTATTGGTGATTGTAGAAGCCACTCCTCTAATGTGAGTTCCTTCCCCATTTTCTGTTGCTGCTGCTTCCCTACTTTATTCCTCTTCTGCACTCTCTTCTTCTTCAGCAAGTAATTGTGCTTGATATTTTCTACCATCGATACTATTAAACTCACCCTTCCATAGCGAGAGTCCTTCTTGGGTAATTTTGAACGTCTAAAATAAGCCTCAGAACGACAGCATGAAAAGTTAATTCTCATGTTGCAAAAGGGAAGGGTGAGGATTCTATGAACACATGCTTAACCTATTATGTAGAAAACCTAAGACGTATTCTACAAGAGTTAAGAATATTACATTCCCGCATTTGTTAATTGAACAAGAAACTTTGGAACATTATTGAATGGATAATGTTCTCGTACAAAATGATGGATAATGTTCTGAGTACAAAAGTCAACTCCAACCGATTGAACAATTTACTCAAATTTACTCTTTTGTTTCGATTGATCGGTATGCACTCTACCTTACACTTCTCGAACTTGTTTGACTTAATCTCCCTTTATTTGTTCTCGTCCTTCTACTCCGGTGAATCTCTCTTTTTTAACATAAACTCTTGGTCGAGACGACATTTTCAAAAGGTTCCTATGACAAGTCAGTAATCAATAAATGCATAATAATAACGTAATTTTTACTCAAAAATCATTATTATTTATATGTTTATAATAAGCTCATAATTATTGGGTTAGATTAATTTGGATTATGATTAAAGATGTATTACTAGTTTTTTCGTAAGGTCTAGGTTAGGTTTGTTAATTTACTCTTAATCGTAATGCATTTTAAATATGTCAATTGACCTGAACTGAATATCGAGACTTCTAGCCCTCTAGGTCTCATTCATCCAGTATCGATCGGTATAAATAATGTTAATTTATGTTTTACACAGGCGATTAAATAAGGAAGAATAATACCTTCAGTAAATAAAATGTCACGACCAAAACTAAAAAATTCTGAATATCTCAGCCACTTACATGAGTATACATTAGAGAGCATTGTGGTGGTTCATCGTTCATATAATGAGTCAATATAGCTGCATGTCTTGTCTTGTATTTGTATGAAAATGAAGACAAAAAATTCTTAGTTTAATTGCCCATTTTATTTGCCAAAATAAGTGTTAGGCTTTTGACATTTAGTTTGGCGGTGAAGCCAAGGAAGCTTAACAAGCAAACACCTAAAGATTTTGTTAACTTGAAGAAATACAGCTAACGTTATTTCTGAGATGGGAAGTATTTGCCTTGGTTGCATCTACTAAACTAAACTACGAATTGCTCCTAGAAAAGGTAAAAGGGTAGCCCTAAACGAAGCTAGCTGTAGAATTGGAGCAGGAATAGTATTGATGAGTATCCAAGTTGAAGACAAGATTGCAAGACTGACAAACAGTGTTATCAATGAAGCAAAAGCCTGAGACTTCAATTATAAGAAAGCTTTGTGCTCAACTGTTCCTCTAAAGTTGTCAGTTTGCCATATCAAATGGATTGACCAAGAAACTGCCTTTTAACTAAAGTTCATTTAATATTTTGCATTATTGGAAGACACCACTTCATTGCTAATCTACTTTGAACTTACAATTGGAAGATGTAGGGTTATGGGTTAAACCCGCGTTATGGGTTAAACCCGAGGATAAGAGATATGTAGGTTGATTGGAGATCGTTAGAATAAACTTGATTTTTAGCTTCATCAACTTATGTCTGAAGCTAGGGAACTGTAGCATTATGGGTTGTGTCCGATATTACGTTTAAAACAAATTGATTACCGATATTCATATTTAAAAACATTAATGTCATATCAACATAAATCAAGAGATCCAAATAATCAGAGACAACATTATTAAGTTAATAATAAGACCAGATACAAGAAGAAGGGGGAGAACACTACCCTATATAAGGGAAAGAAAACAACTCATAGTACAACAACACAGAATACTTTTAACTCATATTTTACACTATACTCATTATATTTTATATTTTTATTGACTTGAACATCGGAGTATCTCCTGCCGGTAGAGCTCCCTCATTTTCTTGGAACCTATGAAACTTATATGATCAGTAACCATCTCGACGTTTAACCGATTTCAACTGAATATTCTGGGTTTGAAATCGTCAATACTTTTGTTTGAAACAAATGGTTTACGTAGGACAGATTCAACATAACTCGACCTTGGAGATTTGGATTCGTCTCATTGAAATGATAAAGTAATATTGGTTGTCCTTAAGAAAATTAATGGTTAACAATACGTGCACATCCATTTATAAATTATGAATGTGCTTAAATACTCATTGTGAATTTTCCCATCAACAACTGATATTAATTGCTTTATCCTTACCCTACCCACTTTGTTTGTAACCGGTTCATAGGGCAAAACATTAGACTGAAGAGAATGAAATCAGTAATGGTCCCGTGGCTGAACGACCATACTAAAGCTTCTGACTATTGTAACTAAAGCTTTGGGCAATTAGAGCTGCAGCAGCTACCCCGAAATAGGACAATAATTAGACAATTCCATTTTATTTCGTAATATTTTGTTCTTGTTGCATGTTTTCTCTAAATTTTGGTTTCCACTTATATTTGTTTTTAAAAAGAAAAACAATCAGAAAAAAACATCCCGGTGATACTTTTAGATTATTTTTTGAAAGGAACATTTCATCAATATATATCCTGTAAGTGTCGTACGAGTATCGATGTCCGATGTATTATTTAAGAGATATTATTTAAGAGCTGTAATAGGAATTTTCTCATCAACAACTGATATTGATTACTTTATCCTTACACTACCCACTTTGTTTGTAACCGGTTCATAGGGCAAAAACATTAGACTGAAGAGAATGAAATCAGTAATGGTCCCGTGGCTAAACGACCATACTAAAAATCAATTTTGTAATCTTCTGACTAATGTAGCTAAAGCTTTGGGCAATTAGAGCTGCAGCAGCTTATCCCGAAACAGGACAATAATTAGACAATTCCTTATTTCGTAAAGTTTTTGTTGTTGTTGCATGATTTCTCTAAATTTTGGTTTATATTTATATTTGTTTTTAAAAAGAAAAACAATCAGAAAAAAAAACATTCCGGTGATACTTTTTGATTGAATTTATTCTGTAATTTATCGCTTTAAAAGATTAATTATAATTAAAAACTCCACGGAAATAGTAGTTTTCTTTTCCCGATAGAGATAGTAATGTTTGTACCAAACAATAATAAAAGCCCAACATGTACCCTACGGAAGAGGTGAACGACCCTAACATTGCTGTAAGTGGGAAAGAAGAACCCAAAAAGAAAAAAAAAAAAAAAGTGAGGTGGATAGAAGAAGCACAAGACGTACTTGTCTATTTGCTTTTCTTTTCTGTACCACACACTGGACCACTACTTAGGAGTCTCCTTTTTCTCTTGGGCTTGTGGCAAAAGACCAAAGATGCAGAATAGTTGTCCGATAAAGGGGTGAAGTTCTCAGAGGCAAAAGCCTTCCAATTCCAAAAGGATAAAAAGGTCCTCATGTCAGACCACGCAACTACGCTTTCAGGACCATAAAAAGGGTTGCTTCTTCTTCTCTGTTAGATGTGTTGCAGCCTTCTTTTGCACGGTGCAGACACAGAAACTCAGTTTCAAAGCAATGCTCCCCAACAGAAATGTGAAAGGTGAACATGTTTCGGAGAGGTTATGGTGTGGTATCATTCTATGGATCTGTTTGTTTAAACAGTTCAATAAAATGACAATAATAAGGGTCAATACGATGATCATGCGTCGAAGGCTTTCTGTAACTGATGATATCAGAGTGAAGGAAGTCTCTGTCAATGCCCTACTCTCGTCACGACACAACACGGTTGGCTACAGCAGACAGGAATAAAATTTCTTTGCACCGCCATAAGACGATACCACTGATGGATCTTCAGATTATTACCCAAATTAACTTTCAGAATAACACCCAACGCTCCTTGCTTGAAAAGAAACGGATGTCTAAGTATAATTTGGTTAATTATTCAACTTTAGATTTTATATGGCAATTTTTGAAAAATATAATGTTGCCCAGCTATCCTTTAAAGAAAATGTCAGATTTTTATGCCATTCCACATTGCATAATCTCTGAAATGGAACTTCTTGAGCAACAAGTTGTTATGATGTACTCAAGAACTTAATAGCAGAGACTCAAATCCTCAGGGGATGCATGAATAAATGAATGTGAACCTGAATTTGAGTTCGGAGGCAATACCCAAAAAGAAAAAGAAAATTGTTCTAGACGGACAACTCAAATTCATCAAGCAGACATCTTGTATGTATCACAATTCCTTGACAAACAAGCCAAACTCAATAATTACCACCAGATAAACGGGAAAGACAGCAGAGTCCAGCAATTTTATGATTTCCGTTTAGGTCATGTTCCCTAAATTTAAGTGCATGATGCATATAATCTACAAAACAGGGCATGCAAATAATAGGTAGAAAAACCATCGAAATCAATATTTTAATTTACATAAATATTACTGGCTAGCGGATGGATTTGTCAGCAATTCAAGTGATTTCTTCAAGTAGTCTACTGCAATTGAGACATCATCAAATGCCAGTGCTCCAACAGCAAATCTTGCAGCCTTGTGTGCCTCCGCTATTTTTTCAGGTGCTGGTTGGTAGTTACTGTCATACTGGTATGTCTGAGTATTTGATTTAGGTTCCACAACAGTTCCATTTCTGCTGCTGGAACTGTGTTGAGCGCTTGTTGAATGGTTTGTGGCTAGCGGAGCTGACTGGGAAGAATATGAAGGATCTGACCCTTGATAATAAGTATAGTTTGATGGGACTGATGGAAGGCTGCTATCTGTAAAACTTGGATAAGACTGAAAATGGGGATAGGAATAGGAGGAATTTTCATGAGAAGGGTAGTTAGGCCCTAAATGCTGTGAATTCTCCGATGAGTATTGCTGATGGTTGTAAAGCTCAGAATACGAACTTTCTGACCTGGCAGGTGGAGGATGGTAATCTTGGGATGGTGGAGGAGGATGATAATCTTGGGAAGGTGGTGGAGGATGATAGTCTTGGGAAGGTGGAGGAGAATGATAGTCTTGGGAAGGTGGAGGAGAATGATAGTCTTGGGAAGGTGGAGGAGAATGATAGTCTTGGGAAGGTGGAGGAGAATGATAGTCATGGGAAGGTGGAGGAGGATGATAGTCTTGGGAAGGATAAACTCCAGGTGTGTAAGAGTGAGATGATGGAGAAACAACAGAAGAATGTTTATTGTTATCCACTCTATCATGATATTGCATAGATGGTTGATTATTTCCAGAATGCTGTTCATTAACAGTATCATGAAATTTAGGAGCCGGATGAATGCCTGGTGGATTCTGGTAGTTAACAGGATTATGATAACTAGGTGATGAATCAGATGCTGGTCCAGGACTGGAAACAGTAGTTTCAGTAGTCCCAAGGTCCTGCAAGAATAAACAGAGTAAAGTTAATTGTTTATATTAATCAATCAATTTATTTATGCTTTTCTAACTGCTCAAACTAAGAAGACACCATGTTAAGTTTTGAATCATACATATCTATCACTTGAAGAACTGAATGGAATTGACAGATCCTCATCACCAGCAGGCGGACCAGCTGTGGGCTTTCTTCCTTCTTTCAAAGCTTTTCTTATATCAGCTGCTTTCCACACTGCATATTTCTGTTTCTGCTCCAGCTGTAAAAGAAACTCATAAAAGCATTAAACATACAGTTACAGGAAGTTGTATCCTTGCTGCAAATTATTTTCAAACAAGAAACGCACAGTGAAAACCATGCATAAAAAAGGAAGGTTCAAATTCATGAAATACACACATCAGGCTGAACTGCTCCAAATTGATTAAGAATCTCAAAAAATATGCTGGCAGCATAAAATGTTTTCGCTGTATTCCTGTAAAAGGTCAAAAGAATATATGTCAAAAACTTATCACAGATGAAAAACTCAAAACACTCAAGCAAGATACTTATGCAAATGACATGTTAAGGGAATGGTAAACAATTGGCAAAAGACAGATACTTGGTATGTAAAGCAAGTCAGCTATTATCATGTTCAAGAGAAAGGAACGAGAACATACAATATCCCTTCTAAACCTCAACACAAAATTGAGATAAAAGTAATCGAAACTGATGCAACAGAACAAACCAACATATAAGCTTAAAAACGCTTATTTATTTCAATCCTAGCATTTAAAAGAACAAACAAAGAGTGATATTATCATACAAATCTGCTCTTCCAGCACGATCTTGTTTGTCTGCCTTTCCAAACACATTCAAAGCAAAACCCTCGAGATATAAATTGTCCTCAGGCCCTAGCTGGATGGACTTTTTATCCTGGAAAAAAACATATTTCCAATATATCAATTGTGTAAATAAAAACATCATAAACGTACCGAATCAAACACCTCAGCCACCAACATCTTTCAAAGGAAAATAAAACTGCAGATTGCCACTCAAACACGAATTCATTATTATTCAGATTCAAACACATTTATTTAACATGATTAGATTAAATTAGACTTCCTTCATCTTTTCAACATCAAAATTAGGGCTCCACGAGATCAATTAAACTATCACAGATGATTACTTATTGAGCTAGTGGCAGGTCACTTTATGTTTCAGTTAAGTATGATTATGATTACAATCAGCACAACGAATCAACAAAGTTTGACTCAGAACCTTCTCAAGCTGCTTCATGAGCGAGATGAGAAGAGCATTGGTGGTCTTTGTGCGCTCACTCTGCGGAATCTTCAACCCCCGTTCCATCGCATATAATCGACCTAATTTGATCAAAAACAATTTAATCATAATAATTATTTCAGATCAGAGAAACAGAAAATTGGCAATAATGAAAAATAGGTGTCGATCCAAAAAAAGAAGGAAGAATTAAAAGAGAATTACAGTAATAAGCGACGAGCGGTTCGTGCTTTTGCAATTCATCGGCGCGTTGAAGATATGGCAGCAGCAGCTTCGCGGGTTCGTTTTCGTTTGCCATCGCAATTTTTCAGAGAGATTCAAAACGGAGAAGGTTCTTAGATACCACACGGCGTCGTTTTTTGGCTTTATTCCGAGTTTGTGTGATGTGTTCGACCGTCTTTCCCCGCCGAAGCAACTATTAATTATTAAGAAAGAAAAACTGAAAGAGCTTAGCAGTTAAGAAAAATATTCAATTAATTAAAATTTTAAATTTTAAAAATTGGTGGATATTTATGTTGGTTACTTGAAAATTAATATATATATATATATATGTTTGTTATTTTTATTTAATTAAAACTGTATGTGTTTTTAATTTTTAATTAATTTTAAAAGTGTTACTTGAAAAATCTTTGATGGAAAGGATGGCTTTTATGGTGGACTTTTAAAACCATACAATTCAATTAATTCAGTTAATTAGAGTTTAAGCGAGTTGAAAAATGAATTAAATAAAAAGACAATAACTTTATTCTGATTAAAGTTTTGAGTGGATTAAACAGAGATAATATTTTTTTAACCATATCAATTTTAACCTAGGCCCTATTATTTTTTAAAATTTCTAAAATATTTTTATTTTGAATTTTTAAATCCAAAATAATAAACATAATTCAAAACTAAAAAAGAAATTACATTTCAGAAAAAAAAATCCAAAATCAAAAATTGAAAATAATAAAAAATGTTCCACAAATTTAAATCTGAAATATTTCTAGAAAAAGAGTTTTAAAAGTAATTTTTATTCACTCTTTTTTAAGATTATTTTCGGCATTGTAAAGAAATATTTTGTCATTTTCAATAGTAAATTATGTACATATTGAAATTAATATGTCGCAGGAAGAATTTGCCTTAAATAGAACTTCCATTAAATGTTTCAGAGATCTAATTTATGTGGTTGTTACATGACATTGAGGTGACAATACCAGTTAAAACCTAGTCTTGTTTTTCTTAAGGAATTTTATAACTTTTATAAAATTAAATACAGCAAATTTGAATATTTTTGTTTTAGATTATTTAATTTTAAAAAAAAATTGGATAAAATAATTTAAAATTTATAGATTTAGTTTTTAATTTTAATTTTCATAAAATACAAAAAAAATATACTTTAATGATATTGATCTTGCCAAAAAATAATCACTACAAATTTATGAAGGTTGGTGTTCAAAGGTGCCTCAAAGGCTGAAGGGAGGAGGAAATATATAAATTATCATTGGTCTCAATTCCTTAATGATGTGGAACTATATTGACATACGGGAACAAAAATCGACGTCGATCAAATGAATCCCGTATTAAGTAAAGCTAAGCTAAAATGTTACCACCAATGTAATTTAAGAAAAAAAGTTATGAAAATTTTCAGTTTTTCATTTTTTTTATAAAATTTTAAATTATCTAACCTTATCTAATCAAATTACTTTTCTATTTATGAAATTTTAATTTCTTTTAATTGTTTATCCAAATAATATACTTTATTACAAAGTATTCAAATATTTTATAAAAAAAGTTACCTTCCAAAGATGCATTCAACAAATATTCAAAGTTCATCCCACTACAATTTCGATCTTTGTAGGTATTTTTAGAGACATTAAAGAATGAGAAAAGTGAATTCAAATTCTACCTTTTCAATATGTTGGTGATAACACATGCCTATTAGTAAGATAATTATTATTATTTTTTTACTTAAAAGACAATTCAGAAGTCTTATGAAATAATGATACTACCTTGGGTCCTATTAGAATCATATCTTGAACACGCACCAGAGATTCCAACAGTGAAAGAAAAAATTGTAGAATTGACATTGAACTTTCAACATGTTTAGAAGCCATAAGATGCCTTTTTATTTCTATCTTTTGTAGTTATTAATTCGATGCAAAGTAAATAATGAGTGGATTTGATTAATATTATTCCATGGCTCAAATAACTTAAACAGGGGCACAATGCCAAAACATCTCACTAGGAGAAAACACGGATTCTGAAACTTGTCTGACAGCATAAAGGACGAACATCGTGTTTGGTTTCAGATTCTGTCATTCTGATGGAGGGGCTTTGAGTGAGAACGAACTATTTCTTGCTTCTGCATTTTTTTTCATTCTTTCACAAACAGTTTCAGACACACTCGAAAGTGAAAGAAACCAATGAATAGGAGGAGCCAGGCATTGGAAAAAGGTAGACTAGCTCTATATTTTCATATTAAAGGGCACATGTATTGAGAAAACCTCCAAATGGCAAATTGAACATACACAGCTCAAAACAGTTCCTCTCTAATTACTTGTCACTCCATATTATAATTCCTAAAGCAGTAACTAGTATTTGATCATGCTACAAAGATGAAATTATAGGGTTGAAAATGAAGATCTCATTATTAGGGTGATGCCGGGATTGGTTCGGTACCAGAAACATGGGAAGCATCATCTTCTTTTGATATGGCCACATAATTCACTGGAGCAACTGGTCTGATATCTCTTTTTCCATCTTTTGTTGTGGACCTGCTTCCGTTTTGATGAGCATTAAGCGACAGCCGTCGGTTAGGTGTACCATTAGCTCCTCCATTAGCACGAGTAACTCCTACCTTACCAGAACTAACTGGCCTACCAGGGCTGGGTCTTGAGCCAAAGATGGCTTCTTGTTCTGTGTTTCGTTGCTCGTGGTGCTTTTTCTGATCCTACAGAGTGCAAAGTCAATATATTATGACCTCTGAATACCACTGTATGTTTAATAAGTATAGAATAGTGAACAGAAACAGGCCCAGCTGATAGTTATATTTTTTTCTCGCACACTTGTGGTCTTTATTAAGTGCTTAAATCAATCTGACAACGAGTCATCCTAATCATCTTATTGGTGAAACTTACCCTCATCCTCCGTTTTTCCTCTTCCCGTTCATGCCTGAGCATGGCATATTCATCTAACATGGCAAGAAGAGGAACACCATCATATGTAAATGACATGCCATGATCTTCTTCCCATGCACGAGTTTTAGCAACTAATGTATCGACCAAAGCTGCAATTTCACCAAAAGAAACAAAATCATTCCAATAATGTGACAACATTTGTCTTGCATACACTGAGAGCAAATTGAATAATAACATCTGATGATGGCTGTATTTTCTTTCAGTAAATACCTGGAATTTTGTTGACCAAAATCCGAGCTTTCTCTGCGCGTTTGAGGTTTAAGTGTGCTCCTCTACTTGCATTATACCTGTTATCATCCTGTTTTACAAGGTTGTGTAATTGTGTCAGAAAAAAATTGTAATCCAAATGAAGAAGATTATGCAGCTACTTTTTGTAATGACCATAACTCGTAGCAAAGCTAAAGCTAAAATCTACGTATTTTGAAACAGGGCGCGTGAAACATTTCAATTATCTTATGAAATATCTAATTACTGAAACCGAGAAAGCAAACTATAGAATAAAGCTGAATGAAGATTGACTCTGGTTAGATAATTTACAACTTTTGTTATCACGATTTGGATTAGATACACTCTCTCACCAAGACTGTGCACAACCAGTCATTCAGAAAAAAAGTAGAAAGGGAAATTGCAAATACCCGATTATAGTCTTCAAGCCAACTCTCCTCTTCACATGCTGACATCCATTTCTCAACCTTGTCCAATATATCTTTTCGACTTAAAGCTTCTTCTTTTGCTTTTGCTATCTGATTGTCCATGTCAGCCAGTAATTCAGCTGGTTCAACGTTTCCTGAATCGATCAATTCCATAATCTTCTCCCGCGCAGCATCTGGGTCTATTTCTACATGAGCACGGGCAAATATCTCTTCAAGCTCCGCTTGCTTCTTGAAAGCAATTTCCTTCATCCTGCTGGCTTTCAGCTGATCAAGTCTCTCAACTTCCACTTCAGCCTGCATTAACGAAAAATAAAACAGTTAATATCATATTTGGAGCCCGAATCTGTAAACCTAAAGAAGGTCTTCAGTACCTGCTCAATCAGATCCAAAGCAAGGGCACCAGGGACAGTGACTTCATCAACAGAAGCTGACATATTACAGGTAACATGGTCAAATAGACTCCTTTCCTCTGGATGAGTGTCCATTAGATTCCAAAGATCAATCAACTGAGAAGCTAATTCTTGAAGCTGCAAACAAATCCGGGTCAAAGTCAAAATAAATGGCATTTAATAAAAGTCCACCAGAAATGTATGCAAAACATTTGAAGGTGATATCAATTTGGGGTGTCACAGTCAAAATTGATGGGGTTTTCTTGAAAACATAAACATGATTAGCAAGCCAATAGCCAAAATACCAAAATTGCTAACATTGGAAATATAGTTAATAGACATTGTCCAAATAAAAATTAAGGAAAAAAATGTTCTAGAGGCATTACCTTGTCCAGCCTCTGTTTTTTATCTTCTTTCAGCGTTAAGACAGTCTTAGCCAGCCTAGCTAGGGTGTCGTTACTTATGCTTTTGGATTGAACACCAGTAGAATCATTTAGGCTTGGATGTACCTCAGTTACAGTACTGAAGAAGTCCATGCCAAGGACAGCACAGAGATCATGCACAGTACTCACAAATTCAAGAACCTTGTGCAACCTCTCACTCTGCCAATCAAGCGCAATGGAACAAAATTCTCAATATCATGTTGTGAACGAAAGTAGATGGGGTTTCCAAATTTTTGACTAACTGATACATCATTATTGCCCATTATAATAGAGTTACCTTTTCCTTTTGAAGTTCTTGGAGCTCAGATTGATATTCATCTAACTTCTTGAGGGAGAGGTCAGACTCGTCAACTGCAGGTGAAACATCATCAAGGTTCAAGTTCCCAGCTATCTCTCCACATATTTGTTGGATCTGGGACTGTACATCAGAGAACTCCTTAACTCTTTCTTCCTTTTGTTGCCATAACTGTTCAAGTACTGGTGCTATAGCTGCAAGCTGTTCTTTGATAGTTCCGGAAGGGTTCTCAGGCTGTGAAAGGAAAAAAAGTATGCATAAGAAGACAAAAGTAAAATACGGAGTCTGTGTGTTGTGTATTGCCAATATAAGACATGGTCAAGTAGTTACTAACAATTCCAGCAAAGCTCTTTTCTCCGAGTGCTGATAGAAGACTGGAAAGCTCAAGCTTAGCATCAGACAAAGCTTGAAGTAGCTGTGCCCTTGACTTCGCAGCCTGCTCAACCTTTCTCTTGTACACATCCAAGCATTCCTGTTCTAACTGAAGAAGCATTTTGTCTCGTTGATCGTCACTCTCACCAACCTCATCCCAAATTTCCTACAGCGAATAAAGATAATCTAAATTATAAGTATATTCGATTATTTTCATAATCAATGTAAACAGAAACAGTTTCTATGTATGTAAGTTTGCTGAAAAATGGGTTCTAAAATAATTAATTTCAACTAGGTGCAACAAAAAAAATCAACTTTTAGTCCATAGGATAAAGAGTATATATGAAGTTGAAAGGGAAAAATAAAAACTTTTGGAAAATATTCGTAGGTGGTAAAATGTGTTCTGTATCCCCGTCAAGTATATTAAACGTCCACGATGTTTTCGTATGATTTTCGTCTTTCTAAAATTTAAATATATTACTTTGTTCTTTTTTTCTAATAAATATAGACAGAAAACTTAGCTGGACGACAAATTTAACACATGAATTTGTCGATTAAAATAATTTTGGTAAATATACAATTAACATATCGTTATCCACATAAGTTTTCCATTTATTATTATTATTATTAACAAGAACTAAAAAAAGATGTTTAAATTTTAAAGGAAAAAAAAATATGAAAAACTTTCGGAGGACGTATTTAATATTTAAGGAATTTGAGGCAAAATCATAGTTTACCTTATTCACAAGCTACAATTTTTCAAATTTGTAAAATCAGCTTAACATTTTAGAGAAAAAGCTTTTTACAAATTTTAGCTACTGTCTATAAACAGCTGAAATCTTTAAAATTAATCTTTCCCAGACATTCCCTAATATTATTCTGGAGACCGTGCACAAAATGAAAAATCTGAATGAAGAAACTAACCTGCAGCTTTTTTAACAAGGAACCACAGGTATTTTCCCCAAGAAGAGGATTTTGAGCCTCCGTCACTGCCATTGATGTTCCAAGGCAACCTAGCCGTCTGCACCAGAAAAAAATAAAATCAACACACGAAATTCCTTTCACCTACCATAAAAGACAAATAAACACCTCTTCCATGAAGATCAAGAGAGAAACAGACATGCGCTATGTAGAAGAAGGCAAATGCAACCGTAGCCTGAGAAATGCAAACCCACAATCCTTTACGGTCAACTGTAAAATTCCAGTAACCCAAATTACCCATCCCAAAAGTTAAACCAACGAATTCAGATAGCGATCTTCTGAAAGATAAGCCAAAAAGGTTCTCATTCTCAACAGCAAGAGCAATAATTAATAATTGTCTTTTTTAAGAAAATAAATAATAATGGCTAATCATTATTTTAAGGCAACAAAAAAAAAAGTTATCCAAACAAATTAGGTTCCTTCCATTACATTACATACTACAGAGCATAATCCAATGCAGAGCAAGCTAATTAAGCTAACAATAACAGCAGAATGAGGAAACGAAAGCTACAATAACGAAACGATCAGCAGCAACAAGTAACAAGAAAAGAAAGCACATGACGGTGAAGTTACAGAGAAGAGCAAAGATTGAAAGGGAAAGATGAGAGAGAAAGAATGGAATGAGAAAGAAGCAGATCTCGGGAATGCGAAGATGAAGAGAAGATGGCGAGAGAGAAGAATACGTACCGCGCGAAGCTTAGGGTTATGTCGCTTCAGATCTGAAACAGAATGCGAACAAGTGAGTGAGTGAGTTCGTGAAAGAGTGTGAGAGAAAGAGAGAGTGAGATTTTGTTGTGTAGCGTGTGCATATAATAATAAGATTAGAGAGGAAGATGAAATCAGAAGAGAAGATGAAAAAACAAAACACACAGTACACTGTATGAAAACAAAATGGACCCAACACTCCATGTTATTTACCATTATGCCACTCCTCAATTTGTTTCAAAAATGTTGACTTTGACCCTATCTTTGTCTTGTTTCACGTGTTTCGTAATACTAATAATCATATTTTTTCTTAATATTACCATTGCGTAAAACATCATTTTGGCTTTTTAAGTAATGATTTAAATTTGGTTTTTTTGTAGCATATTTAAGAAAGTTTTAATGTAAAATTTGTTTGATAAAAGAGCATAAACACTTGAAAATTAAAACAGTCTTTCGGTTTCACCAATCATCATGTGTGAACATTTATTAAGCCAAGACTTTCAACTCAAGTAAAACACTGCGATAAAACATGACTTATGTTATCAAAAAATTAAATGAAAATAAATGTTTCACATGTAGAAAAATATAAAATGCCTTTCATACTTGCCAGACATATCAAAAGTAGTAAAAAATATATTGCAAAAAATCTACAATTATTTAGGAAATATGTACCTTGCACATATGGCAAGTTTTTAATTTTGTTTAGTATATATATTCTTCTTTAACCGGAAGAATCAAGAGAATGATTGACTTCCTTCTCGGTCGGCTAGTCTGCATTTTTCTTCTTCTTAAAATGGTTTTTTTACTCTTTTGTTTCTCGTCTTTGTGTATTTTAAGTTAAGATGGTATATATAAAAGGTACTCAAACGTTTAACTAAGATATTGGTATTCAGTGTTCGATGTTATTAATACTGAATGATGACATACCTTATTTTTGAAATCTATAATTATTTATATAATTATTATGAGTCTTTCGTTATTGTACTGAATTGGAGTTTTAGTCATGTCAATAGATTCTGACGGAATGTTGAGGCCTCTATCAGTCGTATATGGACTTAATTGATACAAAAATTACAACTTCTAATATTTTTTTTTGTTAAGACTGAGAATCAACTATATTGAAAATTAGGAAAACATATATTATTATTTTATTTTAAAATATTTTTTTATTTTTATCAATAGTTTATCATTAAAAATAGTTATAAAATGTAAAAGAAAAATGTGAGTGTTAGTGTTAGAAATATTTTTCTCGAATCTCAATCATTGCCATGTCACACAGCCGTATGTGGGCTACGTGGGCGGGTCTTGTCACTACTTTTGCATCATCAATAATATATTTATTTTTTAAAGATTTTTATTTGTTTATTTCTACTATTTTGGTAAATAATAATTAAGTTTAAATTTAATTTATTTTACAAAATTATTTTTAAAAGTAAAAATATTGTTTTCATTGTGAGTAGTTTGATAACAATTATAATATAATAGATTTATCAAAATTTATTAAAAGAGCCTAATATTATATATTTAAATAAATTTTAGTCTAATTTATTTTTACAAAACTAATTCATTGTAATGTGACTGAGTAAATCCCATGAGGAAGGTTGGTAATTTTTGGAGGGCAATACCGTGATAAATGTGAAGAGCAGGGGTAATATTGGTAGTAAGAAATGGGGAACGTTGTCCTTTTTTGGAAAAAATGTGAATAATTATTAAACAGAAAAAAAGCAGAAGATGTGAAAACCCCAGACATGGGCAAAGGGAAAGGTCGCAGTCAGAGATAGGTGTCATCACGAATCCAGCAACTCTCTTTCTAATATTGAAAAGAAAAACATTTTTTATAAAATAAAATCATTTTAAAATTTTATTGGTTTCATCAAAATTGTGAATTAATGTTTTTTAACTTATAATTGGATTGGTCGGATCCGTACAAATGATTGAAAGTTCATCATTCGATCGAAACTATCACATTTAAAAAAATTAATCGATCACATTTAAAAAAATTAACAAGATTAATATACGATCAAGTATTAGTTAATATATTTTTAATTACAATTTAAATTTTTAATTCGATTCAATAACAAAAATATTTATAATAATCATATAAATAGATACAAATTTTAAAAATTAGATACGTCATTATTTATTACTAATTACATCGAAAACCGACATCCAAATCTTAATATCAAATCTTACTTGGATGTCAAAATGTCTTTTACAAACACCATTCGAGTCTGAAGTTCACGAAAACAAATAACAAATGAGTAAAAAGAACACGAAGAAATTGTTTAAGTAACAAAGAAAAAAAAATAATAAAAGACAATCATTCTTTTCATTTCAAATTAAAATTATTATTATTTTTTATTTATAGTTGTTAAAATAACATTTTGCTTTAATATTTTTCTATTAATTTAGTCCATAATTCCAACACTTTCATTTCATCATCACTTTCCTTCCATTCTCATTCTACGTAACCATTCATTATTACAATAATTATAATTATATCATCACTTCCTGCACTATGTTTCATCTTTTTTTTATTTATTTGTTCTCATATATTATGTTCCTATGATTGCATGTACTGCATGTGGCCGCAAAAATACACTACCCTTTGTAAAATCAGTGATTTCATTAAGCACTAATCGTGTATTAACCAATTTTATTATGATTACTCCATGTTGGATAGAAGGGAATTATTTCTTCCTTTTCTTGACGTTATTAATAATATTATAATGTTTCAAACACTCTTAAGAAAAATGCTAACTACTGAAAAATCAATTGTAAAATCACCAAACTAACAAAATATATATAAAAAAAAATAAAATCAGGCAGTGATTCATCCGTGCATGCGTAATGGTCATATGTAAAACAATACTTCATCAATCTTTGATTTTTTGTATGTTTATTTTCAACATTTTGAGACAACATTTAACATTCCATTTTGGTTCCTTATTTAAATTTATATTTCTTACATTTTAATTTGTGTAATATTTTAGATTATATAAATGTCACTGAAAAAAGTGTTTGAGTTGTAATTATTGGTAAGATTTAGAGACACTAGAATAAACACATTTTTAAAGACGGAACAATTGATTATTCTAAAATATTTTCTTTGCCTCAATTAAATGTTTAGTTTTAGATTAATTCTAATTTTGCTTCTGTTTGTTTTTCTTTTTTTGATTGATGTCTTGATCTGTTGACCTATTTGTTTATGATCCAATGTCTTTGTTAGTTTTTAGTTTGCGTTGTTTGATTTTGAGTTGATAGATTTTATTAAGATTATTAGATATTTCCTTTGAGTGGAGCAGTTGGTAGTTGGTATGTATATAAGTTGGATCATCCTTAACTGGTTCATATTTATTTATTTATTTCTTTTGCTAATAATTTTTTTTTCAAATAACTTAAATTTTTTCACATTTTCTCTCTAAATACTTCAAATTCTCTTTAAATCTCTTTTATATAATTGGAAACAAATAAATAAAAACTCAAATCATAGATAATGATGTGAAAGTAAGGTTTAAGTGTTTTATGAATCACCTTAAGTGGTTTATAATTTATTTATTTATTTCTTTTACTGATAAAAAAAAATCCAAATAACTTAGATTTTTTCACATTTTCTCTTAAAATACTTCAAATTCACTCTTTCAAATTTTCATATATTCTTTTCTACTCAGACTAATTTACTTTGTTTAAATCTCTTTTATATAATTGGAAACAAATAAATAAAAACTAAATCATAGATAATTATGTGAAAGTAAGGTTTTTAAGTATTTTATGAATGGTGCAAATAAAAACAATTAGTTAGAAAAAAGTAGGACTAATAAATTAGTAGCTTTTTGCTTCATCAACCTCTGAATGTGTAATGGTCGGTTAGGCAATAACTTAAATATGAACCAAAAAAGGTATAAAAGTTGTGTCACTCTTTAAGGTCTCACGGGGATCCCTCCATATTAAGGATTTTATTTTATAAACTACTCTTTACATTCCTCCTTTTAATTTTGTTCTTAATTTTTAAAAAAATGGTTTTTGTCTTTTACTTATTTTTATACTAGATCGATATTTTCGATAGTTTACCACAATAGTGCCAATCTAATGTAATGTACTAAAGTGAGTGAAATACCAATTTAGTGATTTTGGATTTAAACTAAAATCATGTTTAAAGCCAATTCATTACTCAAACAAACACGTAATAATATGAAAACTCATACTTTGTTTGAATAAGGGTTTTGACTAATGGCTGACTAATAAGACAAATTGATAAACTTATTTTGCTACCGTATATTTAAGATTCAATTAATTGATACACTTATTATTTTTTAAAAATAAGCACGTCTTCATATTTAAAAAATTCACAATTTAGTCATTGTGCATAATTTTGTGGATTTATTTGAAAAAAAACATTTATAAACAATTATATATAAACATTTTGAAAGTATGGGAATTTAATCACAAATTATTTATAAGTTAAAAGATGAGACTTACTAATGTCTGAATGAAATGTGATTTTGCTTTGGTTTGTACTGTGTTTACTGCTAGGACCAATGTTCTTTTAATGTTTCGTAATCGATGAAATATTTGTCTTAATTATTGTGGAAAAATCAGGTTTAAGATTACTCAAATTTTTCGTGAAGGAAATACGTATGCTGATAAGTTGCCTAATTTAATATTTATTTATAGAGAATATTTTTATTGGTATAATAGACTACCATCTAATCTGTTATTGGAATTTATTATGAATAGATATAGTGTACCTATGTATCATTTTTGTTAACATATGAGTTTTGGTCTAGTCCTTTCAGTCTAATCAACATGACATGTCAAATTGTATAATAATAACTAATTATGAAATATTTTATTTAAAAAAGTTGATTGCAATTATAGTATAGGAAAGAAAACCAAAAGGCACTCTTAGTTATTTTGTACTTATCTTGAATTGTTTAGATTGCAGTAGATGATGGTTGGTGGTAAATAGACACATAGATTTTTTCCAACACACGTTATGTTATGCAGCTGTGTCAGAAAATGGCAACAAGGGAAGACACATGTGGGTTGGGCCACTTCCACATGTGACCTACGCAGGGAATATGTATAATGCATCAACAATAATCTCACAATTTCCCTATTTTCATCCACCATTTCTAAGCCACTCACATGCCTTTCTATCATCCATTATTTTTTCACAATTTTACTTCTATACATAAGACATTATATCTTATTAGCTTTTAACAATTCATACTCTATTTTTTTCATCAACAAAAACGAATCGATAAATAAGAAATATCTTAAGAATACCTCAATTCTTATATAAAAGATTAATCTAAACTCATTTTCTTCCAATCTCGATATACAGACAAACACCTTAAAACTAATCTCTTTAACAAATCCTACTTGATAAAGCATTAAAACTAACATGCCAAAACAATTAATACTCTAATCTTCATCGTGTTTTTTTTTTATTTGATTTCCATATCTTGGTTAGAAATCTGATAACAGTGTGAGTTTATCAACTCATGTGAGACACTATATATTACGAGTGAGTCGATAACAATTCAATAAAAAATGATACGATAAGTCTAATAAACTCTCGATAAAATAGATTCTAAATAATTATGATACCATATTAAGAAGTGAATTTTAAATCTAACTCTTTCCCAAGTCATATATTATAAAAATTTTAATCTCTGATTAAATTGATTCTGTTTTATTAGCAGAAATGTTTGTAAAATGTTGTCTCTCGTATCATACCTACTACTCTCTCACTTGGTCGCATCATAGATACTGTGATGGTGGTCCCAGTCTTAGGTTTGCCACTTGTACCATTGTTGTTATGCCCCAGGAATGGAATAATGTTCCCACTAATTACACTCCAAATATTTCTTCAAATTAACATATTCTTCACATTAAGATATTTATTTTTAACACTTCATTACAACTTTACTTATATACTATCATATAACTCTTATAAAATATTTATTTTAAGGAAAATAAGTATATTTTAGATAAAAACATTTTTTTATTCTTATAATTAATTCTTGATATATTCATATGAATAGTTCACAATTAACTTTTCTGTCTATATTCACTCTCTAAATAATAGAGTTATATCATAGTTTTTTTTTAATATATTTATTAGTGTTTTTGTATAATATAAAGTAACCCTGGATTAATTAGTGGTGAATGTGGAGCATTACGTAACTCTCGTAATTTGTTCTCTCTCCTACTATGTCTACTTCTGATATGCTTTCTGTTATTCTCGTTTCCCTGAAACACAGCAAATCCACATCTAACACCACCATCTCAATCCTCATCGTCAATTTTTCCCAGTTCTCATTTTCTACCTCTTCAATCCAAGTATGTACTCCTAATTTTCACCTCCATTTTCCTTTTTCTTCTATAGTTTCTATTATTTTATTGTTTCAGTTGTTATGCCATTTCTCTCTGTCACAATCAATGATCTATTTTTGTGTAACTTTAGTTACATGCTACCCACATGCTTATGTTGTTCCAAAACATCTTCAATCAACGCTCACTCTACTAGGTAACATTGTTAAATTCGATTGAAACACATAAATACATCAAGATCATTTTGTACCAAGTGTAAACTAAACTAATTTCATTCCTTATTAATTACTATTAATCCCAATGAATCTGTTTGCACCTTTTTGGCTATCCCTTTTGCTGTGGATAGAAATATGCAAGCTTTTGATACATTCCTAGGATTCCTATTAGGGATGTCTGCATTTGCTTTTACAACTTTTTGCCATCTAATGTCTCAGGGGAGGTCTCAGTCCGTGCATGTATACCACTCCAAAAGTATTTGAACAATCACTTCGCCAATGAGAGATATACAAATGGATCATAACTGTAATTCGCCAAGAACGCCAAGTTTTCGGCTAAGGAGACGCTCAAATGAGGTTGGTGTAGTGAATTAACATGTCTGCTTGTGATTGAGGAAACATTTATTTCAAGTTTTAATGCGAAGTTATGCTGCTGAAAGACCTGTTATCTAGATTCTGTCAAATTAGAAAACACAAAATTATCAATTTAGAGAACATTTGATTCATGTAGTTGATGGAATAATTAGTATGAACTTCCCTTTAACTTGTGCAGAAATATGTATAAGATACATCTAGGTGTAGTTGATGAAGTAATTATTGAATATGGACTTCCATTTAACTTGTTTCATTTGGAAGAATTTGAAACTTATGCTAGCTTCTTTTTTATGCTAGATTCCTGCAGAGATAAACAAATCAAATGGAAACTTTTTACTGGTGGATGATAAATATAAATACAGATCAATGTGGATTCGTGCATGCTCATCTCTGTGGATGTTAGCTAGTGTCTCACTAATCATTTACTTAGGTCATCTTTACATCTGGGCCATGGTTGTTGTTATCCAAATATTTATGGCCAGTGAGCTCTTCAATCTACTTACAAGAGCAACTCAAGATAAACGTCTCCCTAAGTTTAAGCTCTTGAACTGGTAAGCATGCGTGCTGTTCTAATTTCTAAATGATAATTGTGTATATCAGAAATGCTTAATGTATAGTGTTTTACAAATATAATATTCCGAATGCAATGTCCAGGCACTTTTTCTTCACAGCAATGCTTTTCGTATATGGCCGTATCCTCAGTCAACAACTTGTGAATACAGTGACCTCAGACAAATTCTTGTATAGGCTTGTGAGCAATCTGATCAAGTATCAGATGGTTATATGTTACTTCTTATATATTGCAGGTTAGTGCTTCCAAATTTATTCATAGGAACTTGATGTATCATTATCCTATCTCAATTATTGTCAACCAAATTTTGGTAAGAGAGCACACAGATAATTATACCTATAGGCCTGTCTTTGTTGGACATATTTCTTATAAATCTGAATCAATCCTGTTGAGTAACTTAATTTTGCTATCTGATATAGTCTTTTGCAGGTTCAAAAGTTTGTTGCCCTGTAATATAAACAAAATCTTTCATTCCTGTATGGTTTTGTATGGTATGCTCATTTCATCTGTGATTTCAGGTTTTGTATGGTTTATTCTTTCATTGAAGAAGAGATATTACAAGTATCAGTTTGGCCAGTATGCATGGACACATATGATACTCATTGTTGTGTTTACCCAGTCTGCATTCACTGTAGCCAACATATTTGAAGGGATATTCTGGTAATATGACTTCTGCTGAATTACTTGATGATGTAATCTACATTTTCTAACCTTCTTTTAGTTTATTATTTCCTATTTTATGTGACTTTAGCTTACTTAAAACATCTTTACAAAGATTTGAAAGATGATTATATGCTTCCTTTATATTTGATCAGAAAATTGTTGACCACAGTTACTTACAAAAAAGGATACATTAAATCAATCAACAAGAAGTAATTTCTAGCAATTTCATTTAATAAAATACATCCTGTTTTTCCCTGGTAGCTTTCTCTAGTTCTTGCTTTCTCTGTTTGCTCCTAAAGAGTTTCACTTTTCTACTAAAAGCGCCATCCATGCTTTTTCTTCATTCAATAGAAATTCAAAAAGATCATAATATCAGTAGCTCATCTGGTATTGCTAACCACTGTTTTTCATACTTCAATTTTTTTTAAGAATCTAACTTGTTAAATTATTATGAAAGGTTTATTTTCCCTGCATCCCTAATTGCTATGAATGATGTTGGAGCATATTTCTTCGGTTTCTATTTTGGGAGAACACCTCTGATCAAGCTTTCTCCAAAGAAAACATGGGAAGGTTTCATTGGAGCATCTGTTGCCACCATGATTGCTGCGTTTACAGTAAGCATCAGTTAGTAACATCCTGCTTTTCTTTAGTTCATTCCTTTTGTCCATAACAACTGAACTCATTCAGGAGATGCTAACCCACTACCATCCCAGAAAACTTTTTAAAATTCACATTTGATTTATAACTGTACTCTACTAGATCATGTGTTTGATTCACAACCTCCTCTTTAATTTGATTCAATGATACTTTTCAGTGTAATTGATTTACATGATGATGTCACCTGTGTTTGTGCAGTTTGCATACTTCTTGGGTCGCTTCCAGTGGCTAACATGTCCAAGGAAGGTAACAATCTTGATTGAGTGCAATCATCTTGGAGGAAATATCAATGTTGTTCCTTCCTAATGATGGTGAAATAAATTCAGGATTTATCAACTGGTTGGCTTCAGTGTGACACTGACCCAATTTTTAAGCCAGAGTACATTCCATTGCCTGGACTGATTTCTCATTCGGTAAGACTTCTTGAGATTTAGCAGTTTCTCCATAACTACACACATCACGTATTATTCTCCATAAAATTAAGAGTTTTAAAGACTGAGCTTTTCATTTTGCAACATTTTGTAGCTTCCTTGGAAAGAGATAGCAGTTTTGCCAGTACAGTGGCATGCCTTGTGGATGGGACTATTTGCGTCAATCATAGCGCCATTTGGAGGTTTTTTTGCCAGTGGTTTCAAAAGAGCTTTTAAAATCAAAGTCTGTTCTTGCTCTTTATCCTAGAGATTTATTTTGTTTGAAACTCCCAAACATTGTAACACCATTGATATCTTACATTGATTACAGGACTTTGGTGACAGTATACCAGGACATGGTGGATTTACAGACAGAATGGACTGCCAGGTTTGCTCTGAGATTGATAATTGTACACTATAATAATCCTTAGCATATATCTGAATAGGCTATTACTTAATTGAGGATAGTATTCAGTTTTTTTTTTATAGTATTACAGTGAGTAACTGCTTTGATTGTTAAGTTCATGCTTTAAGTATTTGGGAGTATTTTCTTATATTTTATTTCTACCCTTTTGTTATGGATGAGCTAGGATATTCCATAATCTCGACTTTTCATAGTGCAATTAATTCATTGCTAATAAAATTATATGTGGTCTTTATATATGCTTGTAATGCTTATCACTTAACCATTTAAAGCACTTTCAATTTTACCATAAACTATGTACTACTTTCTGACATGCAATAAAGTAAAGTACACAAATATCTCGGCAATTGTTGTGAATGTTGTGTTTTATACTGAGTTATGCATCCTTTTCAGATGGTAATGGCTGTTTTTGTCTACATTTACCATCAATCATTTGTTGCCGGCCAAGACTATTCAGTAGAAATGCTTTTGGACCAGGTGCGTCTCTGGTTTAAGCATTTTATTGGTTAATTTTCAATCATGTGAAAACTAGAGGATGCTGTTTCATTTCCGTTTCAATGTTGCACACATCTAAGTCAAAAACAGATTACATTTGGCTGTGACCATTGCCCATAAGTGTAACATCATAGTGTTTTGTTGTAAATTCATATGCAATGTTTTATCTATGCAGATAATGAGGAACCTTGGTTCAGAGGAGCAGCTAGCTCTCTACTCAAAACTTGGGCAGATGTTGCAAGAAAGGCGTTTATGACAAGTTCACTACACACTTAATAAAAGCATGCTTCAATTGGTGTTATATCTGTAGATTAAGACCCTCTTGGAACAAGTGGTGTAGATTAGTAAATAATTTTTTTAGACCTTTTTGTTAACTGCTGAACTATATTAAGTACAGAGTGTAGGGATCCTTGCATGTGACAATACATTCCTTCTTTTCCATTTAGGGCTTAACATTGACATTTAAATTGGATTTTTAATGAGAAATATATTGGTGTTTTTCAATACTGTTTTTTGTTAGTGCTATCTATTTTTAATTCACTGTAAAAGTCTCAATTTACAAACATGTAATACTTTTTTCTATTCTTAATTTTCTTCAAAATTCAATCAAGAATATTTTTTTTTTCTCATAACTTACATCCGCTGAAACAAAATTCTTTCAAATGAACCTGCAATTTCATTTTCCTGATTTTTTTTGGCTGGTGCTCATCTCTCATCTAGTTATATATTGAATCTCTGCATGTTCTCTCAACCATTCAAGCACTTTAGCTCCTTCTAGTATTTCTTGAACCTTCAGGAAAGATAAAAAAGATCATATCAATCAATCTGTTAAATTAGTAAAGAGAGTTTGGCCCAAAGCACAATTTTTTCTCTTTTGAAAATGCAACCTATCCTACAATTGTCAAGACATTGTATATAATTTAGTTAATCAAAATGGTATGCAGTATGAAATGCTATCCCTACATGGACCATTTGAAAACGGTTCAAGATATTTGTAGTTCTGTATATATATGAAACGATGAAGCAGCCAAAACAATAAACAAACATGGAAGTATGGTGCAAACCTGATCCTTCACCCGTTCCTCATCATATTCTTGATTTTGACGTTTGAATTCAGCAATGGAATTCTCAACCTCTTTGACAAGGTCCTCGGTAGCAAACTACAAAACATACAAAAGCACAAATCATTTTGTATAAGCAAAAGTGATCGATATACTAGACAGCTTAATTATAAAACAACTGATATGCAAAGCAAATGTTTTTCTCAATCACATAGAATTGGTAGACTTGTTCCATCTTTTGACAAGGGAAAAAAATTTGTTGTCAGCATGACCTGAGCAAATATATATAACGGACACATCTTAATCAAACATGCTACCTGCAGATTTTCACGCCTATATATATCACCCACTGCCAGATTCTGTTTTATCAAATTTGTTATATTTTCCTTCTGATGCTCAAGATATTGGTTCACAGCCTTTGGACTTGAGAGAGATGCCAGCTGTTGCTCATTTAGTTTCATTTTTGCCTGACAAAGATCAGAGTGTTTTTTCATTAAATTGTGAATAAAAATGTAAAAAAATTTAAATGCCTGATTGGCCTGAAAATGATGCATCTTGCAATCAATACCTGTATTTCTAATAGGTTGGCTCCATAAAGCTGCCTACCTTGTTCCTCGAACAAGGATTGAGGTATATCAACCTCTACCATCTGAAAATGACAACACAGATCTTTTATCAACTTGTTGATAATGGTTTAGATAAATTAAATACAGTCCTAACCTTTTCTAGTTGCAATCTCAATGGTGGTGTTTAATCCCACATCAACTAGAAAGACAATTTCAATAGAGCCAATAAAGCTTGAATTTCACTTCACAAACCAATTTTATGAAACTGAGTTGGACTTTTTAACCCAAATTCTAAAATGGATATATCTCTAACAAAAATAGTGATAATGATGATGATGATAATTACTCTAGTGTATCCATGTCAGATGCAAGTGTGCTTATTATGCACACATATAGAAAACACGGTGCAAGGTGTACACGCTAATAAACTAGTAGATAAGACAGAATCAATCTAATGTAATATTACCTTAGAAATCCGATCTAAGATAGCATTATCAGTTGCTTGTTCTCTAGCTGTTTGCTCCACCTCTAGGCATCTCTGTAACAAGAAGTCTTTGACCTGACAATTCATGCTAGAGAACTTTATTCTGAATTCAACTCAACATAATTCCTCAGTTTAGTTAACAATCAAAGCAAGGGTAAAAAGGTCACCTGCTCCACTGTGCTGCATCCAGGGAGAAGCTTATCAGCAATAGAATCATCCAGTTCTGGCAAATCTCTATAAAAAAGTTCTTTGCATTCAACCTGTTATGAATGAAAGAGACTTTTAATAAACATGAGCAGTATATGCAGCCAAAGGCATTTTTAAGCAAGCTACAAGAAAATATGAGAAACCAAATATGCACTTGTACATGATACAAATGTGTGTACCCATGAAAATGGGTTGAGCACTGTGTACAATATTTAGGAAAAGTTTGAATCCCTTTGAGAGGAAGTATAGTTGAATTTTGGCAGAGGGATAAACAAACCCTCAAATGGAAAGCAGCAACTGCATTTAGCCAACATGCCTCAATGGATTACTGTATGATGGGGCAACAATTACACAAGTTGAACAAGAAAGGTAAAACTACATTTCCTGATTTCAGCCTCTTTCTAGGAGGTAAATGCAAAGACAAAAGATGGTACTCGCAATCAGCTGGAGATGAAAAAGTGTCATAAAGTATATAATATATACGGCCAATCAGCCGTAGAAACTTACAGTAAACTGAGCATGAACACCACGAAGATTTTCTTGCGTCCATGTTTCAGGAAATACAAGAGGAAAAGATTTTGGTTCACCACGATCAATTCCAATTATTGAATCAAGGAAACCTGGTAATACCTTGTCCCCATCTTCTGTATCAAAATTAAAGCCTGCATAACTAATATAAGTTTAGAGGAAAAATATACATGATCTATTACAAAAAGCAAAGACTTCCATCACTTATCAGTTCGTTATCATTCTTCAAGCACAACACCAGACCTTTACTTTCAGCAGAAGGAATATTTTTAACATTTGATTCGTCTTGAGCAATGGTTGTTGCTGAGATGTCAAGGAGAGCAACATCACCAACCTGTGAACAGCAAAAGAAATATTTTGTAGCAGCCAGCTAGTTTTGGATAGACTAGTCAATATCAATTCATACAAATATTAATTATTAAGATAATAGTAAATAGATAACAAAGGAAACAATGTCTTATAACAGTTATTTGTTAGTATGACATAGTAAAGATAAAAAAAATTAGCATGAAAATAATCAGTTAACATCTTTCATGGTATCAATTGTGACTAAATATAAAACACGCATGTGAAATCTCTATAGTTTGTTAAGTTTTATGAATAAAATGATTCATACAAGTTCCAAATAAATAGCATTTCTAGTAAACAATCATTTTAAGAAGCAAAACTAAATAGTAGTAGAATGGAATAAATTAAATTTAGTCACCTGTAGCCCTCTGTCAGCAACTACTTTCAGTGCACCAATGGACTTGTAACGCCTTTTAAATTCTTGTTCAGATGTTATTTTAGCATCTATATCACTATCTATCTCTACAACAATCTTTAAATTTTTGTATGCATTATCATCAGGAATCCATTTGATTTCTGGTGCAATATCAACAAGGACATCATATCTGGAAAAGTGAGATCAGTGAGAATAATTAATATAATTGCCTGTAGAAGTCATTGGCTGACAATATTAGCCTTCTTAAAGATAATCTTCCTTTTCTCTATATTATGACAGACGATAGTTTTAGTATTACAGATGCAGCAAAGGGAAATGAAAATAACAAGTCTAATGGTAAATACATTTCAAAAAGTTTAACCTATAGATTACCTAAGAGATCCAAGAGAAGAATATGTCTTCTCCATCTCAGGAAACTTGGTAACTATACGTACTGAGTCCTGCAAAGCCCTCCCAGTAACCTATAAACAAAATTAATTATCAAATGCTTAAGTGTAAGATCAGAATAATACTTTATCTAATGATCTACTTTATTCGGTAATATCTTCGAACAAAAAGAACAGGAAACTAAGAAATTTTTTAATCTGTTTATCAGTATCAAGTCCTCAGATCAAAGGCAATTTTGTTGGGAGAGTTTAAATAAATGTACTATTAGACAGCACTATTAAATAAACAGGGTAATGAGGAAAGGTCAATAGTCAGTTTGTGCTCGTGCAATGTGCATGAACTGATAAGCTTGTCTTTCAAGTGTGAAGATTTTGTAATGTTTGTGATGGATGTGACTGCTCTGTAGTTATGACACAGAATTGGTATTAATAACAGATATAATTATAGTAAATAAAGTTTGAAAACACGAACAATGTTGATTTCTTGAGACATGGGCGATCATTGTCCGTAAGGACTTATCTGCGGTGTATCGTGCAAGTTTCCCAGGATACAACAAGAATCTCTCGAAGATATAATTACAAGTAAAACACAATGAATCCAAAACAGTCTAATAGAGTAATACGAAGAGAAAAAGTAAGGATATAAAACATAGTAAAATAGAGACTGTATCACAACATACCGATGTCATAGCATGTGAAATTGTCCTTCTTAATATAGATTCAATAGTAGCCTTCTGGACATTTTGTCTCCCAACATAACTAATAAGAATGTCTTCTGGAACTTTCTTTCCAGGGCGAAATCCAGGAACCTGTATTTAAAACCATGCTAAATTAGCTCATAAGACAACATGTGGTCCTCTGAAACTTGGATCCATGACAATCTCAAGCAGACTACTTATTATGTATGATGATTCAGTAAATTATTATATGATAGGACAGAGTCCATGCCTTAAGATTGTGAAGTTTAGTAACCATAAATTTCCAATGAAAAACAATACAGAGACAGGAGAGATTATAGTAATAATATATTTAGAAATTAGAACTTATAAACTGAAAATCCCCTTTGACACAAAAATAAAGAGCACTGTATTTGCAGACTACAATAATTTGCTGTAATTGTCTTCTTTGAGCCAGAATATGATAATAACATTGTATTGAATAACTATGTAACCCAATATCACCTTTGCTTGCTTCATAAACTCTGCTATGACCCTTTTGTAACAATCCTCACATACCAATGGTGGCACCTCCACATGCAATTTAACCTGCAAAGGGAAAGAGATGCAGAAGTAAATGTTCAGTGATATGTATCTATATTAAGGCTTTCGTTTGCAATTGATTAATGATGCTTCCATAAATTTAGAATCAAATCTACACCCTCTCCTCTTTATGTAACAAAATATGGTCATGTTGAAGAGAAAAATACACACACAAAATATATCCACTAATTAGTTGAGACCTATTAATTGTATTTTAATGTTGTTATCAAACAACTCAAGAGGATCTAAATTCACTTTGACTTGCACACTCCCCACATACCCTCCTGTGCAAGCCATTGAATAAACACTCTAGTTTGACTATATTTCTTAAATTATATATATATATATATATATATATATATATATATATATATATATATATATATACACACACACACACACACACATTAGACATCTCACGAGGTTAATACAGAATACATTAACTTAAATGGAAAAACAGAACATAAAATAAACCAATAACACCTTAACTTTATCTTTCTTCAAAAAAGCCTTAATTATGCTTACACCTTACACATATTTCACAATTACTATTACCCATTATATATTATATAACAAATGACAAATTCTGACTCACATGCTGCTTGTTGAATTGAACATCTAAGCAATATCCAAATAAAGCTTATAATAAAACTTATGAATATGGGCATGAGAAATCAACCCACTTTAAAGGATGCAACATAAGAATGAAAAAAAAATGATCATACAGTGGAATTGAGCTGCTCTGTTTCTGTGACATTCAGTTCTGCCGGAAGACGGTCCTGTTCTGTGCCAACTGCAACTGAGGAAGAGGAAGAAGCAGCTGAGACTGTGAAGGGGGAAGAAAAAGAAGTGTGAGGGGAGTGAAAGGGTTGAAAGAGATGAATATGAGGCGAAAAGGATGACAATTTTAGGGAATTGAATTTGAAGACAGTAGCTTTGGCATTTGCAGGGAGAAGAAGAGGGTTTGAAGAGAAAAAAGAGTTGGAAAGAAGAAAACTTGTGAAGGTTCTTGTGCAGAGTTCCATGGCCTCTCTTACTTTGCAGAGAGACACCTACACTGTTGTTGAGATAAAATAAAGATAATGTCGGTTGAATATTTATATTTTACTTTAATATTTATTTTGAAACAAAGTATAACCATTTCTGTATTATTCTGATGATGAACAATTTACATTATAGTATGTATCAAAATCATGTGAATGTATTTTATTTGGAAGAGGTTAAAAAGTTGTATGCATTGTGTTACACTGTTTAATGAAGTATTGTGTTATAATGTTTAACACAATAAATTAATTAGTGTACTGTTGTGTTTTATATTAGGAATCATGAAATATAAAGTAAATTGATTACTCTTAATTTGGTTAAATTAAAAAGAGAGTAGAACTACTAATAAAAAATATAATTTAAGATATATAATTGATTATGATAGATGTATTTAAAAAGATAATCTAATTCTTTTAATTAGTGAAATGTTTTGTTATAAATGTGTATCATCCTTAATTATACATCATAGTGTTATTATGTTTAAAAAAAACAAATATTTTAGTCATTTGGTTTAATCATTTATAAAGAAACAGGAAATAATTTATTTTTATTATTTTTTTATAAAATTTAAAATATAACAAAACAACCAATTTATGTTAGTGGATTTTCATCTCCAACATATTAAAAGTTTTGATTTTTACAACATAAGTATGGCAGTTTCTTCCTGCACCCCTACGTTTTTTTTCCTGCACCCCCACAATGTAATGCAAAGACAAAAATATCCCTATTATTTTTTAAAAATTCCAAAATACACATAAGACTCACACTAATTTTTCTTCTTCTGGACAATGCAATTCGGTAATTTTACGGAATAAGAAATCCACATTTATTTTTTTGCATTCTGGATTGGTAAATCCGTTAATCTTCCAGATTGATGAATCCGGTAATCTTCTGGATTGGTGAATCCAGTAATCTTCCGGATCCATCAATCCGTAACTAAAATTAGACTTCCAGATTCAGCAATCCGAAAATCAACAAGTTGCTTTCGAAACACCCATTTATTTGAAAAAGAACACGAATCACTTCCAGATTGATGAATCCATAGCACACTCCCAGATTGATGAATCCGTAGCACACTCCCGGATTGATGAATCTGGTAACCTAGAAAACTCTAGTTTTTTTAAATAAAAGGTGAAGGTCAGTTTTGGGATTTACAAAATTGTAGGGGTGCAGGAAGAAAAACATAGGGATGCAGAAAGAAGAAGCCCATAAGTATTTATATCTTAAGAGTGACAAAATGAGAAATTTGGCCTCTTTTGGCCCAATTCGTTGTTTGTCCATTAATGTCCATTAAAAGGAGAAGGTGTAAACTGGTCTGTTAAGATTGTATGGGCTTAAAATAGTAACGGACTATATCACAGGACGAATTACTGGGCTAGTCTATCATTTTTTAATTTTTGTAATATTTTTTTAATTATTTTGTCTTAGACCTGTTTACTTAGTTATAATAATTATTATTGCTTGATGAAAAAGATTTAATACCCAACAAAATAAAGTAAATATCAACAATACATCAATGAATTAAATGATGTATAAATAAATTAATGTAAATAAAGTTATATAAAAATATATTGATCACTACGAGTTTTTATTTCAAAATAATAATTTTTTTTTTAAAATGTTAAAAATAAAAAAGTTCAAAAAGTTAATCCACCTCACCATGGTCAGTCCGTCAAATCCAATCCATTTTGTTATCTATATTTATTTTTTTTTCCTTTTCTCACATCTTTCTTTTTGAGATACTTACTTTTATAGCAGTACATTTCATTTCTTTTTAGGCCACTTTGTTAAAAAAAATTATTTTTTTTAGCTTCATCTCCTTTTTATAAATTTTGTTTAAATTATATTAATTTTATTATATTTTTATAAGTGTGATGCACTGCATTTAAATTTTGACAACACTAAATCTATATATCAAGTATGGCAAGTCATTTAAAAATATTAAAAAAAAATAAGGGTAATTTTTTTACATTTATAAAAATGTTTTACATAACTTTGTTCTATTTTATACATTCACATCCACATAAAAATCAAATAAAGGAAATATGCCAAGAAAAAAGTTATGATTTGTGACTATGTAACAAGTTTGAAAGTGGAATGTTTGGAATTTGATGAGTGCATATAGAATATTATAAATAAGTTTTAAATAAATATTTTTTTTACAGTAGAGTTTATTTAAATTATAGAAAATTAGAGACTTTTCTGCTTTTGTGTGAAAAATAAATGTAATAATATAGTATTTGGACTTATTAAGCCCATCAAGCTAAGGGAAGTAAATATTGAAGGGTTCTTTCTTCCTACACCTTCGTAACTTCTCTCATCACCCCCATAGGTTAGACAAACACTATTTTATCCTTAAAAAACTACACTTTGAATTCTATAATTTTAAATTTTTTTCTATTTATATTTTCTGAATTGTATAATTTAGAAGATATTTTTAAGAAAATAATTTTCTAAGTTATACAATCCATAATATTCTTTTTTTTGAAAAATATATTTCGATTTACAGAATCAAAAGGTATTTTCAAATCTGAAAATACTCTGTAATCTATAATATATATATTTTTTAATATAGAATCTGTAAAGTATTTTTAATCTTAAACTTTATAATACAAAGTTTGTAAATCATTCATTCCGAAATAAAAAGGTATAAATAAAATAAAGAATATTTTTAATCTTTTAAAAAGTATGGGGTAACCCCAAAAAACTATGGAGGTGTAGGAAGAAACATCCATATATTGTGGGGTTAAATTTAAAGTCAATCAGGCCCACGACAATAATCCACTAATAAAAGATATTTTGATCTTTTAAAAGGTATTAAGTATCACAAGAAAATACGGAGGTGTGGAAAGAAAGATCCATATTGAAGGGTTAAATTTAAAGTCAATCAGGCCCACCACAATAATCCACTAATAAAGGATATTTTGATCTTTTAATCGGTTTGAAGTATCACAAGAAAATATGGAGGTGCAGAAAGAAAGATCCATATTGAAGGGTTAAATTTAAAGTCAATCAGGCCCACGATAATCCACTGATAATTTTGGGCTTAAGAAAAAGTAAACAAAAAAAAAGAAGCATGTTCAAAAGAACAAAAGAAGGCACGAGCAACGAACATTTTCTGAACTTAATGAACAAGAGGTGCTAAAAGATTTTTTTTAACAAAGTGAGATAAAAAGAAATGAAATGTATTTAATTTCTATAAAAGTCAATATTTTTCAGAAAAAGGAAAGAAAATAATGAAAGGAAAAACAAAGTGAAGTAAGAGCCTTTGTTAGGCAAAAGGGGTTGAAAAATAATATGAATATATTTATTGATAAATGCTTATTTTTTAAATATTATTATAGTTAATAATTTATTTATTAAAACATTATGAATATTTTTTAAATAAAAATATCAATACTATTAAAAACTTTAAGAAAAAGAAATGTAAATTATCCAAAATCATATATATTTACTTATATATAAGTTTGTATATAATTAGAATTTATAGATAGAACAAAATCTGTAGATAATTTCGAATGCTATAATCAGCTTATTACATAGGTACAGTTCTTATGCAAGCTAAAATTATTAATGGTGTGCATACAACATATTAAATATATATATATATATATATACTTAATTTAATTATGAAACAAATGTTTATGAAAACATTCCTTTAATTAAAAGAGTATAGGATTTTTTTTTTATAGATGTCATTTAACTTCTCTTCCTATGAGATGGTATTGTCATTGTAAACAATTCAAGATTGTGTTTATTTTTCTTTTTCTTTTGGTTTCTATAAATACAATTTATATAATTATAACGTGTAATATATATGTATTTATAATATATGGTATTAATCATAAATAGATGTATATGGACAAGAAGATTTGTCAAATTAGATTTAACATTTTACTTTTGTTCTTTTATAAACAATGATTTAGAAAGTATAAACAAAATGGACTCTTATATGTGTACTTTGTCCACACTTTTTTTTTATAACATGTGATTTCTAAACATCATATAACTATTTCTAATGTTATATTTTTTGGGTAATGCTTAACCGGAACAAGAGTGATATTTAGTAAAGGAACCAATTAAGTATATGGTCTAATAAACTGTTTGGACTGGTATTACTAACTTTATATCTTTAGTAGATAATATTTTTGGTGGTTTGCAGTGAGGAAAACACAAGCCACATGATGAAAGGAAAATATAGATAATATTGACTTAAATGTATATTTGTATTTTGTACGAATGATTGATTAACATAAAGGAGGGTAAACTGGCTTAATAAACTATAAATCTGACTGAATGTAATAGAAAGACAACATAGATAGGAAACTATGTGATATGCATAATAGGGACTTTATCAAAAGATGTATTTTCGTTGGGATGTTGTTAGGGGATGAGTTCCTTTATGATATTTATTTTTCTGGTAACGGACTTTTTAATGTAAAAGATTGAGACACTCCTAAAATGTCTCAATTATTTAATTTATTCATCGTTATGAAAAAAAATTATGTGTATGAAGAAATAATGAAGGATAAATGAATAATATTATGTTTAAAAGAAAACTAAAAATATATTTAAGTAAAACACATTATTTCTATCGATGTGACCTACAAACTTCAATGAAATTATTTATTTATTCGAGTTGATAAATGTTATTTGGATTATTTTAAACGTAAAAGTTATAATAAAAAAAACTCAGAAGAAGATCTAGTTAATAATTTATTATAAAAGAAAATAAAATGATAAATGTTTATTGTTTAATATAACATTTGAACATATAGAGCTGTTGGTTAGAAGAAACATAGAAACTGTGAATTTTGCCGGAACAAGAGTGATATTTAGTGAATGAACCAATTAAGTATATGGTCTAATAAACTGTTTGGGTTGGTATTACTAACTTTATATCTTTAGTAGAGAATTTTTTTGGTGGTTTGCAGGAAGAAAACACGAGCCACACAATGGAAGGAAAGTATAGATAATATTGACTCAAATGTATATTTGTATTTTGTACGAATGATTAACATAAATGAGAGTAAACTGGCTTAATAAAGTATAAATCTGACTGAATGTAATAGAAAGACAACATAGATAGGAAACTATGTGATATGCATAATAGGGGATTTATCAAAAGATGTATTTTCGTTGGGACGTTGTTAGGAAATGAACTCCTTTATGATATTTATTTTCCTGTCTAAGATTGGCTTGAATTATAGGAAGCTAGTAAAGGATTTTTTAATGTAAAACGTTGATACACTCCTAAATACTAAAGTGTCTCAATTATTTAGTTTATTCATTGCTAAGAAAAACAATTATATGAAGAAATAATGAATGATAAGTGAATAATATTATGTTTAAAAGAAAACTAAACCAATATACTTAAGTAAAACACATTATTTCTATCGATGTGACCTACAAACTTCAATGAAATTATTTATTTATTCAAGTTGATAAATGTTATTTGGATTATTTTAAACGTAAAAGTTTACGATAAAAAAAAACTCAGAAAAAGATCTAGTTAATAATTTATTATAAAAGAAAATAAAATGATAAATGTTTATTGTTTAATATAGCATTTGAACATACAAAGCTGTTAGTTAGAGGAAACATAGAAACTGTGAATTTTGCCAGAACAAGAGTGGTATTTAGTGAAGTTACCAATTAAGTATATGGTCTAATAAACTGTTTGGGCTGGTATTACTAACTTTATATCTTTAGTAGAGAATTTTTTTGGTGGTTTGCAGGGAAGAAAACACGAGCCACACGATGGAAGGTAAGTATAGATAATATTGACTCAAATGTATATTTGTATTTTATACGAATGATTAACATAAATGAGAGTAAACTGGCTTAATAAACTATAAATCTGACTGAATGTAATAGAAAGACAACATAGATAGGAAACTATGTGATATGCATAATAGGGGATTTATCAAAAGATGTATTTTCGTTGGGATGTTGTTAGGAAATGAACTCCTTTATGATATTTATTTTCCTGTCTAAGATTGACTTGAATTATAGGAAGCTAGTAAAGGATTTTTTTTATGTAAAAGGTTGATACACTCCTAAATACTAAAGTGTCTCAATTATTTAGTTTATTCATTGCTAAGAAAAACAATTATATGAAGAAATAATGAATGATAAAGTGAATAATATTATGTTTAAAAGAAAACTAAACCAATATACTTAAGTAAAACACATTAACTTCAATGAAATTATTTATTTATTCGAGTTGATAAATGTTATTTGGATTATTTTAAACGTAAAAGTTTACGATAAAAAAAACTCAGAAAAAGATCTAGTTAATAATTTATTATAAAAGAAAATAAAATGATAAATGTTTATTGTTTAATATAGCATTTGAACATACAAAGCTGTTAGTTAGAAGAAACATAGAAACTGTGAATTTTGCCAGAACAAGAGTGGTATTTAGTGAAGTTACCAATTAAGTATATGGTATAATAAACTGTTTGGGCTGGTATTACTAACTTTATATCTTTAGTAGAGAATATTTTTGGTGGTTTGCAGGGAGGAAAACACGAGCCACATGATGGAAGGAAATTATAGATAATATTGACTCAAATGTATATTTGTATTTTGTACGAATGATTAACATAAAGGAGATAAACTGGCTTAATAAACTATAAATCTGACTGAATGTAATAGAAAGACAACATAGATACGAAACTATGTGATATACATAATAGGAGCTTTATCAAAAGATGTATTTTCATTATTTTCCTATCTAATATTGGCTTGAATTATAGGAAGTTGGTAAAAGACTTTGTAATGTAAAAGGTTGAGACACTCCTAAAGTGTCTCAATTATTTAATTTATTCATTGTTGAGAAAAAAAATTATGTGTATGAAGAAATAATGAAAGATAAGTGAATAATATTATGTTTAAAAGAAAACTAAACCAATATACTTAAGTAAAATACATTATTTCTATCGATGTGACCTACAAACTTCAATGGAATTATTTATTTATTCGAGTTGATAAATGTTATTTGGATTATTTTAAACGTAAAAGTTTACTATAAAAAAAACTCAAAAGAAAATCTAGTTAATAATTTATTATAAAAAAAAATAAAATGATAAAGGTTTATTGTTTAATATAGTATTTGAACATATAGAACTGTTGGTTAAAAGAACATAGAAACTGTGAATTTTGAGCACCAAAACCAAACCAAATAAAATTGATAAAATTCGACATTAAAGAATAAAAATAGATATCAAAACATGTCCGCAAAATAACCAACATCCATAACAAAGTCACAACAAAAAACACAACTTATAGTCCAAAGATGAAATTTCTTTAGTAATCTTCAATCAACCTCTTTTTACCTTCTTGTACTATAACAAAAAAAAACACGACATTGTTAGAAAAACTATGTTCTTTTTGTTTATAAAAAAAACACTTTTATGTAACTTTATTTTGTTGATACCTTTGTATTGATATAAATCAAATCACAAAGTCTCACTAAATAAATAGGCTTTCACGGCACTAGGTATACCAGAAGTAAAAGTGATATCATTGATTAACTCAAAAGTTTGCATTCTAGTGAAGGTAGAAGATTGATCCTCCAATATATCAGGAAACCTAGATAAAACTTACAAATAATATGAATGATTACATTATGTAACATTGTAATTCAAATTTTAAATTATAGTAAGATAACAATTAATTATTAACTGAAATATCATATTTGATAAAATAAATACTTGAATGATTTCAGTTGAGAAGGATATAAATTTTACTTGTCTAAGTATTTCAAATAACTCGATCAGACGATACAATGAATTAATATCCTCCTCATATACACCAATGAGTATAACTAGTCTCCCAACGTACATCCATGTCTATTCTCTCCACAAAGTTAAGATCAATCTTACTGGAAAAAGAATACAAATTGGAGTCATGGTATTTAAAATATTTAAGCATTGGTGTCACAAGCTCGTCTTCATCAAACATCTCATCCATCCTAAAACCTGATATATCCAACTGTATAAGCTGGAAAACAGAGATTATGAAATTCTTGACATCGCCATAATAGACACAAGAGTGAAAATAGAGATACTGAAGATTAACATATTCTTCAAATAGGTTAAGGGAATCTCCCATCCAACGTTCAAATCGACGAAAGTTCAGGAATATTTGTCACGACAGACTCAACGGAGATGGTAATAACCTGAATGGTTGTGGATATGGATAGTGTATGAGTAACATAATCAATGATAGAATCTACAAATTCGTGTATTAAGGAAATAATAAATTATCAAATTGTACGCAATTATTATATCATTATATGCAATATTGTACGATATTGTATCTAATTATATTATATATTTCCTATACATGAAGTGATGTAAATACACTTATTTCTTTTTACATATTCTTACATACAATTTTCTTATATCGTGATCGTCAAGTTCATTCTCACACTCTAAACTAAGTTTGTAAATATTGCTAGAAGAATCTATAGTAGACATAAAACTATTTACAAAATTCTCAAAAGATACAGAATCTCAATTGACAAATCATCCAAATTGAGCACCAATACCCAAATATGCCTCCATCTTTTGCTCAAGAAGCAGGTTTGAACTACAAACCTTACATTTAGAAAAGAAAGTATCTTAAGCAAGAGTTCGTCAGGTAACTAGGTAACTGACTCAATCTTTTCTCAGTTGTTACTCTACTATTATTTTCTTTTGCCGCCAAGTTCACAACAATTTTTCTCCAAAGTTTCCTCTCTTCATTTCTTCGAATTTTTTTCACTCTCATCCTTTTCAAAATACCTAGAGTTACAAGTCATTTTTTCTCCTAACACTTTGCTAACAAAGATTATTTTTAATTTTATCTCAATTTATTTTCATCTAATTTTTGTTTTATTTAGATTTTTTTATTATATATATATATATATATATTTTTTTTTTCACCACAATATTCTTACATTGATACTATGTGAATAAGAATTTATAAAAATATTTAACAAGTAAACTTAAAAAATAAAGATGTAATTATTAATGAAAATAATTTTAAAATGAATTCTTTAATTCAATATGTTTATATACATTTTAAATTTTATATGAAGAGGGTTTGAACATATAGAGCTGTTAGTTAGAAGAAACATAAAAACTGTGAATTTTGTCGGAACAAGAGTGATATTTAGAGAAGTAACCAATTAAGTATATGGTCTAATAAATTGTTTGGGCTGGTATTACTAACTTTATATCTTTAGTAGAATTTATTTTTGGTTATTTGCAGGGAGGAAAACATGAGCCACATGATGGAAGAAGGAAAGTATAGATAATATTGACTCAAATGTATATTTGTATTTTGTACGAAAGATTAACATACAGTAAACTGGCTTAATAAACTATGAAATGTAATAGAAAGACAACATAGATAAGAAACTATGTGATATGCATAATATGTACTTTATCTAAAGATGTATTTTTGTTGGGGTGTTGTTAGGAGATGAGCTCCTTTATGATATTTATTTTCCTGTATAATATTGGCTTGAATTATAGGAATGGTAGAAGACTTTTTAATGTAAAAGGTTGAAACACTCCTAAAGTGTCTCAATTATTTAATTTATTCATTGTTGAGAAAAAAAAATGTGTGTGAAGAAATAATGAAGAATAAGTGAATAATATTACGTTTAAAAGAAAACTAAGTAAAACACATTATTTTTATTGATGTGACCTACAAACTACAATGGAATTAATTATTTATTCGAGTTGATAAATGTTATTTGGATTATTTTAAACATAAAAATTTACGATAAAAAAACTCAGAAGAAGATCTAGTTAATAATTTATTATAAAAGAAAATAAAATGATAAATATTTGTAGTTTAATATAGCATTTTTGGTTAGAATAAACATAGAAACTGTGAATTTTGCCGAAACAAGAGTGATATTTAGTGAATGAACCAATTAAGTATATGGTCTAATAAACTGTTTGGATTGATATTACTAACTTTATATCTTTAGTAGAAATCTTTTTTGGAAAGTATAGATAATATTGACTCAAATGTATATTTGTATTTTGTACGAATAATTAACCAACTGGCTTAATAAACTATTAATCTGACAAAGACAACATATATAGAGAACTATGTGATATGCATAATAGGGACTTTATCAAAAGATGTATTTTCGTTGGGGTGTTGTTAGGGGATGAACTCCTTTATGATATTTATTTTCTCCTATATAATATTGGCTTGAATTATAGGAAGCTGGTAAAGGACTTTTTAATGTAAAAGGTTTAGACACCCTTAAATGTCTCAATTATTTAATTTATTCATTGCTGAGAAAAAAAAATTATGTGTAAGAAGAAATAAGGAAGGATAAGTGAATAATATTATGTTTATAAAAAACTAAACCAATATACTTAAGTAAAACACATTATTTTTTATCGATGTGACCTACAAACTTCAATGAAATTATTTATTTATTCGAGTTGATAAATGTTATTTGAATTATTTTAAACGTAAAAGATTACGATAAAAAAAAACTCAGAAGAAGATCTAGTTAATAATTTATTATAAAAGAAATTAAAATGATAAATGTTTACTGTTTAATATAGCATTTGAACATATAGAACTGTTGGTTAGAAGAAACATAGAAAGTGTGAATTTTGAGCACCAAAACCAAACCAAATAAAATTGTCTGATACACATAATCGTGAATCAAATGCAAAAGGTAAAAGTTGACATTAAAAAACAAAAATAAATATAAAAACATGTCCCTTACATCAAGATAGCAAAATAACCAACATCCATTACAAAATCACAACAAAAAACATAACTTCTAGTCCAAAATGAAATTCGTTCAAAGTTCTTTATGAGTAATCTTCAATCAACCTCTTTTTGCCTTTTTGTACCTGTACCAAAAAAACACAACATTATTAGAAAAACTATGTGCTTTTTGTTTATACTTTTATGTAACTTTATTTTGTTCATACCTTCGTATTGATATAAATCAAATTACGAAGTCTCACCAAATAAATAGGCTTTCACGGCCCTAGTATACCAGAAGTAAAAGTGACATCATTGATTAACTCAAAAGTTTGCATTCTAGTGAAGGGAGAAGATTGATCCTCAAATATATCAGGAAACCTAGATAAAACCTACAAATAATATGAATGATTAAATTATGTAACATTGTAATTCAAATTTTAAATTATAGTAAGATAACAACTAATTATTAACTGAAATATCTTATTTGATAAAAGAAATACTTACATTTCAGTTGAGAAGGATATAAATTTTACTTGTCAAAGTATTTCAAATAACTTGATCAGATGATACAATGAATCAGTATCTCCTCAAATACACCATGATGAGTATAACTAGTCTCCCAACGTACATCCATGTCTATTTTCTCCACAAAATTAAGATCAATCTCACTGGAAAAAGAATACAAATTGGAGTCATGGTATTTAAAATATTTAAACATTGGTGTCACAAGCTCACAGTCCTCATCAAACATCTCATCCACCCTAAAACCTGATATATCCAACGGTATAAGTTGAGAAACATAGATTATGAAATTCTTGACATCGCCATAATAGACACAAGAGTGAAAATAGAGATACTGAAGATTAACACACTCTTCAAACAGGTTAAGGGAATCTCCCATCCCACATTCAAATCGACAATCACAGAGGATCAATTGCTTAAGAGAAGAAAGGTTAAAAATTGTGGTATCAGTAGCTATGTAACTAAGCTTGAGAAATTGAGATAACGACACACGGAAAGTTCAGGAATATTTGTCACGACAGACTCAACAGAGATTGTAATAACCTGAATGGTTGTGGATATGGATAGTGTATGAGTAACATAATCAATGATAGAATCTACAAATTCGTGTATTAAGAAAATAATAAATTATCAAATTGTATGCAATTATTATATTATTATATGCAATATTGTACGATATTGTATCCAATTATTTATATATTTTTTATACATAAAGTGATGTAAATACACTTTTTTTTTTCTTACATACAATTTTCTTGTGATCGTCAAGTTCAGTCTCACATCCTAAACTAAGTTTGTAAATATTGCTAGAAGAATCTATAATAGACATAAAACTATTTACAAAATTCTCAAAAGATACAGAATCTCAAATAACGAGTCATCCAAATTGAGCATTGGTAAGGATCTCCATCTTTTGCTCAAGAAGCAGGTTTGAACTACAAACCTTACATCTAGAAAAGAAAGTATCTTCAGCAATAGTTCGTCAGGTAATTGACTCAATCTATCCTCAGTGGTTACTTTACTACTATTTTTTTGCCGCCGAGTTCACAACAGTTTTTTTCCTACGAAGTGAAAAGTTTCCTCTCTTCATTTCTTATAATTTTCTCCACTCTCGTCCTTCTCAAAATACCTGTTTTTATGGTTGCATGTCACTTTTTCTCCGGACACTTTTCTAACAAATATTTATTTTTAATTTTATCTTAATTTTTTTCTTCTAATTTTTGTTTTATTTAGATTTTTTTTATTATATATATATATATATATATTTTTTAAAAAATATATATAATTATTAATGAAAATAATTTTAAAATGAATTCTTTAATTCAATATATTTGTATTCATTTTAAATTTTATATGAAGAGGGTTTGAAGAGAAAAAAGAGTTGGAAGGAAGAAAACATGTGAAGGTTCTTGTGCAGAGGGTTTGCAGACAGACACATATTGTAGTTTAGATAAAATAAAGATAATGTTCGTTGAATATTTATATTTTACTTTAATATTTATTTTGAAACAAAGTATAATAATTTTGTTATTATTCTGGTGAACGAATCATGTGAATGTATTTTTTTTTAAAGAGGTTAAAAAGTTGTGTGCATTGTGTTACACTAATGTTTAATATAGTATTGTGTTATAATGTTTAACACAATAAATTAGTGTACTGTAGTGTTTTATTACATGAAAGAGGCATCATGAAATATAGAATTGATTACTCTTAATTTGGTTAAATTAAAAAAGAAAGTAGAACTACTAATAAAAAATATAATTTAGGATATGTAATTGATTATGATAGATGTATTTAAAAAGATAATCTAATTCTTTTAATTAATGAAATGTTTTGTTATAAATGTGTATAATCCTTAATCATCATAGTGTTATGTTATAAAAAAAACAAATATTTTAGTAATTTGGTTTAATCACTTATAAAGAAACAGAAAATAAATTATTTTTATTATTTTATTATAAAATTTTAAATATAACTAAACAACCAATTTTGACTAGTGGATTTTCATATCTACTTACTAAAAGCTTTTTTAAACACCATAACTATATTTATATATTAGGTGTGACAAAATGAGACAGTTCAATCTGTTTTGACCTAATTCGTAGTTGGTCCGTTAAAAGTGGAAAGGTGTAAGGCAAATTCTTTCCACACCCAACATAATTTTAAAATTCAAAAAATAACTTTTATTCTAAAAATAAAAATCCAAAATAGAAAATAACACATTATGAAAAAATAGATTTGGAAGAGCTTTTTGTGTTCCAGATATAAAAATCCAAAAAAAAAAAAATCAAAAGCCCAATTTGGATAAAAGTCCGCAATACAAAAAATAATACATTAAAGACATTTTCGTCTTTTTCATTAGAATTGGGTACAATTATATGATGCAGCAAGCAATTGTCAAGGTGCAAACTGGTCTATTAAGGTTGTATGGGCTGTAAATAGTAATGGACTATGTCACAGGTGGATTGGTGGTTAGCCCATCACTTTTCAATTTTTCTAATTTTTTTTTATAATTTTTATTTTTAGACTTATTTACTTAGTTATAATAATTGTTATTATTTTTTGAACAATAAAAATACAATAAAGAGTAATAAAATTAAAACCAATTTTAATATTCTGTTGAAAAAGGTTTAATACCTAACAAAATAAAGTAAGTATCAACAATACTTCAATGAATCAAATGATGTATAAATAAATTAATGTAAATAAAGTTATATAAAAACATTGATCACTACAAGTTTTTATTTCAAAATCATAAAATCTTTTTTTTTTAAATGTGAAAAATAAAAAGGGATGAGTTGACTACCAATTTCATCCGCTTGTGACATGTTGGGTTAGTAGGTTAGAGAGATAAAAACATAACGAATTAGCGGGTTCAAAAAGTTAATCCACCTCACCTAAATGATGGTGGGTCAGCCCACAAAATCCAACTCATTTTATCATTTATATTCTACTTTTTATTATTTTTTTTCCTTTTCTCTCAGTTTTCCTGAGATATTTATAGGAGTACATTTCATTTCTCTTTGGGTCACTTTGTTAAAAAAAATATTATTTTTAGTTTCATCTCCTTTTTCTATTTTTTTAAAATTTATATTAATTTTATTATATTTTTACAAGTGTGATACACTGCATTTAAATTTTGACAACTCTAAATCTATATATCAAGCATGCCAAATCATTTAAAAATATTAAAAAAAGGTTTTTTTTTTTACATTTATAAAAAATGTTTTACATAACTTTGTCCTAATTTATACATTCACATCCACATAAAAATCAAATAAAGGAAATATGCCAAGAAAAAAAGTTCCACAATACAATGTATATCCACTATTAGTCAACCTATGAACACATTGAAATGAGAAGACCAACCACCCAATATATTAGGAATAGTAACAAACAACAGTTAACTTAAATATCATATTTTAAAAATAAATAATACACACTTCAATTATTCCAAATGACAATGATAAAAACTTTGGTGCTCTTCCCATCTCAAATAATTCAATGAAATGAAACACTCTATTAGTGTCCTTAGCTAACCAACTCACCCACATTAATAATTTTCATCCAAGAAAAAAATTAACCTTAATAAACAAAATACACATCACAGTTTTAGTATTTAAATATTGAAGTCTTGTCATGAAAAACTCAGTGACACAGTTAGATTTAAAACCTGATTTACTTAAATTGTGAGGTAAGAGACAAAGATTTTAAATATTTTGATTTTGTCATTGTTCTAACAATCATGAAAATATAAATTTTCAAATTAACACAATCTTTAAGTGAATCAAGAGATTCTCCCAACCTACAATCAAATTGACATAATAGAGATACAAGTGTTTAAGAGAAAAGAAGATTAAAAGTTATGATTTGTGATTATGTAACAAGTTTGAAAGAGTAATGTTTGGAATTTGATGAGTGCATGTATAGAATTTTATTAATAAGTTTTAAATAAATATTTTTTTTTACAGTAGAGTTTATTTAAATTTTAGAAAATTAGAGAATTAGAGACTTTTTTGCTTTTGTGTGAAAAAAAAATGTAAAAGTATTGAATTTGGACTTATTAAGCCCATCAAGCTAATGGATGTAAATATTGAAGGCGGGTTTCTTCCTGCACCTTCATAACTTCTCTCATCACCCCAATAGGTTAGACAAAACACCATTTTGTTCTTAAAAAAACTACATTTTAAATTTTTTTTCTATTTATATCTTATTGTATAATTTGAAAGATATTTAAAAAAAATACTTTTAAAGTTATACAATCCATAATATATATATATATTTAAATATATTTTGATTTTCAGAAGATATTTTCGAATCTGAATAAATATATATTTTTAAAAAAAAACTCAATCTGGAAAGTATTTTTAATATTAAACTTTATAATACAAAGTTTTTAAATCACTCATTTCGAAAAAAAAATTATAAATAAAATAAAGAATATTTTTAATCTTTTAAAAAGTATGGAGTACCACAAGAAACTATGGATGCAGGAAAACATCCATATACTATGGGGTTAAATTTAAAGTCAATCAGGCCCACGACAATAATCCACTAATAAAAGATGTTTTGATCTTTTAAAAGGTATGAAGTATCACAAGAAAATACGGAGGTGCGGAAAGAAAGATCCATATTGAAGGGTTAAATTTAAAGTCAATCAGGCCCACGTCAAGGATATTTTGATCTTTTAATAGGTATGAAGTATCACAAGAAAATATGGAGGTGCAGAAAGAAAGATCCATATTGAAGGGTTAAATTTAAAGTTAATCAGGCCCACAACAATAATCCACTAATAAAGGATGTTTTGATCTTTTAAAAGGTATGGAGTATCACAAGAAAATATGGAGGTGCAGGAAGAAAGATCTGTATTGAAGGGTTAAATTTAAAGTCAATCAGGCCCACAATAATCCACTGATAATTTTGGGCTTAAGAAAAAGTAAACAAAAAAAAAGAAGCATGTTCAAAAGAACAAAAGAAGGCACGAGCAACGAACATTTTCTTAACTTAATGAACAAGAAGTGCTAAAAGATTTTTTTTAACAAAGGAAGATAAAAAGAAATGAAATGTATTTAATTTCTATAAAAGTCAATATTTTCAGAAAAAGGAAAGAAAATAATGAAAAAAAAGAAAAATCCCACCTCAAATGAAAGGAAAAACAAAGTGAAGTAAGAGCCTTTGTCAGGCAAAAGGGGTTGAAAAATAAAATGAATATATTTATTGATATTTAAATGCTTATTTTTTAAACATTAATATAGTTAATAATTTATTTATTAAAAAATTATGAATATTTTTAAATAAAAATATCAATAATATTAAAATTTCAAAAAAAAGAAAGATAAATTATCCAAAATTATATATTTACTTATATATATAAGTTTGTATTTAATTAAAATTTATAGATAGAGCAAACTCTGTAGATAAATTTCGTATGCTATAATCAGCTTATTACATACGGTACAGTTCTTATGCAAGCTAAAATTATTAATGCTGTGCATACAACATATTAAAGATATATATATATATATATATATATATATATATATATATATATATATTTTTTTTATATTATATTTTTAAAAAAAATATTTTTTTTTTTTTTAATAAATTTTTTATATGTAAATATTTTTTTATATAATTTATATTATTATATATATAG
>Ga0123342_1000688_pt1 | contig 54863 bp, 33 predicted proteins | sample Turbeawhitnodule_FD_89960 | JGI IMG/M metagenome (GOLD analysis project Ga0123342, IMG submission 89960) | Root nodule microbial communities of legume samples collected from Mexico - Turtle bean Mexico white nodule | ecosystem: Host-associated > Plants > Roots > Nodule | place: Mexico: Nepantla...
AAGAAAAAGAGGTACGGTCATTACTTTGTGGAATATATGTAATTAATGTACATTTAATCTGTAGATTTTTGTTTTCATTAGTTCACTTGAACTGTGCACTCAGACTCTGTTGAGCCATTTTTTACTACATAAGCTTTTCTGTTAATTGATTGGGTTTATTCTGTTTAACTGGGGTATCTTCTATACGTTTTGGAGAACTATTGTTGGTTTTATGCAACTTAGGGTGTTTTAAAGTTATCGGATTTAAAATGATTAATGTGCTGTCACCCAAAAGATTGAACTTTTGGGCTATGAGGCCTAGGTACATAATATGGTATGGGTATGATATGGATACAGGGAATTTTTAAAAATTAAACACATGATATGGTCAAAATACATTAGCAATTTTTTTGTATTTATATATATTTGACATGAATATACTATTTTTTAAGCAACATTCATATTACCAACTTCTCGTTAATATATAAATATATCCATAGTCAATAAATGATTACATTTTGCAAAAAAGATACTTCTGGTCCTGACAAGTAAGCATAGCTACATATATTTCTCTCACCCATATCATATTATATTTCTTTTACTATGAAAATGTCAGGAAAAATATACAATTTCCCTACCCAATTTAGAGTGACATTGAAAACATCAATTGTCCTATCCAAAAGGAGTTTTGGCTCTATAGAATAATTACGTTGTTGTTAGGAAGATAGATAACAAGCCCTTACTTTCCATTTGGAAGAGAAATGCTCCTTTAGAGCAATAGATACTATTGGATGCCTTATAACAATAAAAACTACAGTTGTTACAGAGCTGAGTGCCTAGTTGTATCATATCTATGGATACTTTTTTGGATAGGATGTAGATATGTGACATATCAAACACATATAGGTATTGGATATGTTTCAGACATTGACATTTCTGTATTTTTAGAGTATCTGGGCTTCATAGATTTTTAGATAGTTGGTTTATGACATAGTATTAGATCCTCTATAACCATGTGATCTGGAGTTCAATCCTTGTTGCCCTATTATTGTATGCAAAAGTTATTTTTTTTCCTGGGTGGGCTTGTGCATTTTCATGCCTCAAGATCAAAGGTGAGAAGGTGTGCTATATATGAAATCATTCATGTCTATTCATCGAATTGCTTAAGCTTTTGGAATAGTTGATTCATAACCCGAATATATATATATATTCTCTGTTTTGTGCCTTTTATAGTAAAGATTTGATCCTTTCCCCCAAAAGAAGAGGACTTTCTAATTTTCTTGAATACATAATAGAATTTTAATGCATTACATGGCATCTCGCATAAAAGTTTAATCAATATAATCACCTATCAATTTACCTTAACCATTAATTCATTGTTTGCAACTGTTGCCTTTGATAAAATTAACCATCCCCATGATTTCCCTTTCAGGATCACATTGTTAAATTAAATAAAGATAATGGCTCACTAAAGCAGAATTTGGAGGCTACAAATGCAGCTCTGCGTGTCTCCAGAATTGAAGGTTCCGGAGTATCTACAAATGGAACTTATACAGTCAAGGTATGTCAACTTGTTCTGGAGGTCCTTCATTAAATTTGGTTTTTGGTATTTGTTCTTGTGAAATTTAATTAGCAATGAGGATGTTTGACTGGCAGTGCCATTTGCATTCTCATATTGCAGTTGTGATTAAGTTTTGGTTTTTGGGCCTTGAATCTAAATAAGCCTATGAAAATACTGCAATCCTATTCTGAACATACTTCTTGGTTTAATGACTATTTGTAATAGAATTATGAGTGGGCAGCCGGGTATATGCCATAACCATATGAAAAATGCTCATGTCCCCATAAAAGGTTGATTTTGTTTGGTTCATAGTTTTCCACTCACCAACCTTAATTTTATATTTGAGATAATTGGCTGCTTTGAGATAAGGTATTTTGCTTATTATTTAATGGAGACCAAGCTTACCTAAAAGCCTTGCATTTATTTTTTCTTTGGTTGTTTACTGCACATTTTGTTAGGGAAAGGAGGGAAAATGACTCATTTTTTTTTATCTTTTGTGCCTCAGTTTAAAGTTTGAGTTTTCATCAAGAGATTATTTACCCTTATAAAAATGAGATAGGATTTGCTTAGGGTAATTTATTTTTTCTTTAAATATAGAAAACAAGGTATTAGAATGCTCTTTTGTAGTTATGGAATTTCACTGTATTTTTTAATCCGTTTTATATGAATCGGTGCATTTTTTGATAGCCACTCAAAAAGTATTTTTATGTGTTAAACTTACTTTGGAGAAGGATGCATCTTTTAGTATGAATGAAAATGCTTTTGGAACAGGACTAATGAAAATAAAAATATGCTATTATTTGTCAACATATAGGATTAGATCAATGCAAGTAATGAGTAATTTGGAAAAAATACCTTGTCATTCATTTGGAAGAATACGAATTTTCCTTAATTTTATACTTTTCTTGTTTTAGGTTATGTAATGTGGGTTGGTGGGACTCGTCAACCTATCTAGTGTTCCAGATGGTGTCATTAAGCTTGTGATATGTGATTTGTTCCTTCCTAAGTATGGGAATACCATGTATTATGTTGCAATGTAGCTAATAGCATTTGGTTACATGTCTTTGGTCTTGATAGACAACTAAAGGATTCATGTTGACTACTTTTTGTGCAGGGAAGTAGTGATCAATCACCCAATCGACAGAACAAGTTCAACGTGCAACGTAAAAGTCGCAATGCTATAAGCAATGGAACTGTGTCTACTTTAAAATCTGATGCTATTCAAAGTGAGATGGATTTCGAACATTCAAATTTACAAGGAAATTCTAAGGTAATGATATGTTTAATTTCGGGTTATTCTTAAATAGTACACCTTCATAAGGAGATTGACTATTAGTTGTTGTTTGTTTATAATATTCCTTGTCTATATTGGATTTAGATATGTTAGTTATTGTTCGATCATATATGTCTGTTTTGATTTTCAAGGTGTCCTTGGCATGAAGTGCACTTATTTTTTTTTCTCCAATGGACATAGCCTATAATTTGGTTTTTCTGTCTTTATAATGAAAACACCCATATTTTCCTGGTAGTTTTGATGTATAATATTTGATAGCTTTGTATTTTATTTTTAGTGATGAGTGAATTTGACAACAGATGTATGAATGCCTTCTAGGAGTTTGCGGTTGATGGAAATACCACAGTAGCTGTACAACATTCCCCAGATATTCAGAGGTTGAAGTTACAACTAGAGGAAGAACGTGATCAATTGGCAAAGATTCAGCTAAAATTCCAAGGTATTCTTGTTATGCTTTTGGAATGTCTAACTGTATCTTGGCATATAAATAGAAGTGGCGTAAATTCCTAACATTCTTATTCTTTCTTTAATGTCAGAGGAACAGAGATTAAGCCAGTCTTTTCAAGAGGAGCTTAAAATGTTAAAGCTTGAAAGAGACAAAGTGAGTTATATTAGGTAGATATATAAATTTTCATGATCTTGGCTGCAACGTATTTCCCTGGTCACATTTAAGAGAGAACCATCTGTCAGAAGTTTGTTGGGATAACAACCTGATTGTGTTCAATATTATATAATTAATTTTGAACTTGACAACAGCTATGGGGGATGAAGCAAATGATGTATGTATGCATGAAATGAATGTTACATTTCATTATTGTATATTTTGGACACCTTTTCTGTTTGATACTTTTATCATTGTTTTGTTGCCATCAATTTTGTCCTTTCACTGACGAGACATGCTGTGAAGTTAGAGAACTAAAAATTAAAAGCACCTCAATAATGTTTTTCAGCCTTTTAGAAATACTTTTGCAAATTGGGGCTTTATTCTTATACTGTTAAAAGATCCAATGAACTCCCTGCTGGTCTATACATGTTTTAAAAGAAATCCCAGTATTTAAATAGCTTTCAATGGACACAAATTTAAATTTAGTATCAAACTACCAATAGAAGGATCAAATGCATAAATAAATCTTCTTTCTACCACAAAAGATAGAGAAAAAATGGCCTTGCTGTTATTAATTCAGATATCAATCCAAATTGAAATTTTCTGTCGTTCTCTTTGAATAGAAAATAAATTGGCAACCAAAAGAGAACAAGATAGCTTTTAGCATTTATTAAAATCTTCTTTTTATTATTTCTTTTGTTGAATCATTGATAAACTTTTGCATCGTTATGGGCTGGGTTATAAAGCTCTTGGTTATCTAACTCGTAATATGTTATTGCTTTGAAGAAATCAATGGAGCTTAACAAAATACACAATGAGTTGAATGAAAAAGTATCAGAAATAAAGGATCTACAATTTGAGTTTACCAAACGGGAAAATGGAGCAGGGGAGGCTGTGGATAGCTTAAAAATACTTATCAAAACTTTAGAGCAGGAAAACACCACTCTTAAGGTTTGTATATTTATGCTTTACCATATTTGCCTCATTATAGGTTATTATTTGGCTTCTGAAACACACTAATATGATCCTATTCCCCTTGTTATCAGATGGAAAAAAGTGAAATTGAGGCTGCTCTTGAAAATAGCAGGAAGTCTTTCACAGATAAAATGATGCGTGATGCTTCACATACTCAGGAAAAAGATTCAAGCAGTGTCAGTGATGTGAGCCAAAACTTCATAGCAATATGCACTTTACATGTTATGCCTCCAGATCCTTACTAATAATCGTTTTCTTTTCCTTTTGGGGATTGGGCAATTGGTTTTTGGTAATAGATGCCAGATCACTCCAAAAGTTTTCCAGAAAAGGAAGAAATGGAAAGATCATTACACAAGTTAAGCAAAGATTTGAATGAAGCACAGCGAGACAGGGACAGAGCAGTACAAGAATTGAACCGTCTCAAACAACATTTACTGGAAAAGGTTTTGTTCTTTTTTACTTTATTCTCTTTCTTCAGCTTTATTTTCAATAGTGGAACCAATGACTAATAAGCATGGCATTCAAGAGACAAATAATGACTCCACTGTGTTGAGAGAGACTTGGCTTTCTCCATCAATGCCCTCTACTTTTCCTGCCTCTATGTTCTGCTCAACTCCTATCTTATAGCCATACATGTCAACTTTCCCTCGTGACTCCCCTTGGTTGCCTTACTGGAAATGTTGCACAAATCACTCAATCTTCTTTTCTTATGCAATCTATGAAGTTAATCATTCAATTCTCCCAATTGCTCCTCTTCACTCTTTTTTATGGGGAACCTTAAGAAGAGTATGGTGGTTCTTCAGCATACAGCTAGATTGAGACACATTTGTTGTATCCATATTGCATTGGGCTTATGTTAATTGGTGATGTCTGATTGATCTTTCAACATTTTTCTTTTCAGTAATAATATGCAGTATGAAGCATATTTTAAGTGGTCCTAAAGACAACTAAACCATGCAAACATATGCATTTGCAATGATACTTTGTTTGACTACATTTTCCTATTAGAATGAGCTTTGGTCATGATTAGTTGCTTTCATTGTGTACTTTAGTTTGATTTGTTGACCTACTATTTGTGTTTTAATTTTGGCTGACTTTTTGAGTTTTATCTATTTCGCTATCTACTAAACTTGCATTTTTCCTGGATAGATTTACTATATCCATTTGTTTTCCTTACTGATTTATCTAGGCATCTGAGGAATCAGATAAAATGGACGAGGACAGTAAAATCATCGAAGAGCTACGCGATAGCAATACTTATTTAAGAGCTCAAGTATCACATCTTGAGAGAACTCTGAAGCAAGCACTTGCAAATCAAGAGGAACTGAAGATGGCAAACAATAGTGAAATTCTCAAGTCTAGAGAAGCCATTAATGACCTGAACAAGAAGCTTACAAACTGTATGAGCACTATAGATGCTAAAAATATTGAACTTTTAAATCTACAGACAGCTCTAGGACAGTACTATGCTGAAATTGAAGCCAAGGTACAAAACACATCACTGTATCTTCTTTTATTATTCATAAATTGCAGACATTAGTTGGGTTGTTAACACTAGCTCACTTTTATTTTCTTGGTACAGTTCCTTCTTACATCTTTATGTCAATATTTTTTGAAATATGAGTGCGTCTTCTGTTATGAATTACTTTTCATGCACTATATTTTTATTCCTTAGGAGCATTTAGAAAGGGAGTTGGTTCATGCAAGAGAAGAAACAGCCAAGCTTTCTCAACTTTTGAAAGTAAGATTCTTTCTGTCTCTAAATACCTGAATGTGCTCTTGTAACTACTTTGAGAAACAAACTGCAAAGAACTAATGAGGGAATATAAAATCGGATTATATAATTTAGATGCAAATAAGAAACTACATAGTTTGAACTGTAACTAACCTAACTACATTGCCAACTCAGCGTAGCTGAGTCTGGTATATGTTTCAGTTTATACCCTATTATGTCGTTACCTGTGAGCAATACACATATTTTAAATTTTTAATAAACAATATTTAGTAAATACTTCAATTAGTAGCATTAGAAAACATATAATCAAAATATTTAGGAGAGAACTATTACTTAATATTAATTCATTGGAAAATAAATCAATATAGACAATAAATCTTATCAAGTTTAACCCGAAGTGTAAAATCTGATTAAATTCATAATTGTATGACTTAAGTTTGTGTCATTTATTCTTAAGAATTTTAGATACACTTTTTAAATTTTTGTATACACAAGTTATTTTAATATATCAATTGATTTTCTGAAAGATATAGAAAGTAACGAAGTTATTTTTGGAAAAAAAAATTCCATTTTTTAGTATTTTTTTAGTTTTCAAATTCTTTGTTTGATTAATAATTATTCCAAATTAATCATCTAAGTTGTTAGATTAATACAAATTACAATGTTATTGTCATCATGTGTAGCAAAATGTCATGAGTACAATGTAGGAACTAGGTACAATTAATCCCTTAGGGGTGTTGCGGAAGTCATTATTACGAAAAACAATGTTAATCTAATAACTTAGAAAAATTTTGGAATGCAAAAAAGTATAAAGAAAAAATTTCATTACTCAAAATATTTATGCATTTGATCTTATCTCCCAGTGTTCCTACAAAATTTACTCAAGTATATTTTGTCTTGTAAGATAATAAATTAACTTGTTGGCTTTCCTGATTTAGAAAGCTGTAGATTTAATGGTTACTGTTGTTACCAGGAAGCCGATCACAGAGCAGAAGTTTCAAGAAATGAAAGAGAAGAAATTTTAGCCAAGCTTTCTCAATCTGAGAAGGTGCAAACTGAATGGAGAAGTAGAGTAAGCAAGCTTGAGGATGATAATGCAAAATTGAGGAAAGTTCTTGAGCAGAGTATGACACAGTTGAATAGAATGTCAGTAGATTCAGATTATCTTGTTGACAGGTTGGTTAGCCTGTTTGTGTTCTTAGCATGTTTTTCTTCCAACATTTGCTTGACCATGTGTACTCTCTTTATTTCTTTATAAGGTTAATATTATAATCTTCTAAGTAAGGATTTTTTTCTGAATTTGGACTTGGGATAATTTTTTTTATTATGTGAGATAGTAAATTTTCATACTAATCTAAATTAAATTGGTGCAGGCGCATTGTGATAAAATTACTTGTTACTTATTTTCAGAGAAATCACAGCAGAGAGGTATGAAAATGTTATAATTTTTGTTGCTTTAAATGCATTGTGCAGGACTGGGTCTAAAATGAAACCCAATAATATCCTTTATCAATGTCAAAATTGTTATAATTCACGTGGCATGTGTATGGATGCCAGTGGGGGCGGCTGAGACATAAATTCATGTACTTAGATTTAGTACAGCAATTTTCTCCTATATGGCTAGCATTTTAAAAGTCCCATGATTTGGTTCAACGGAAATCATAGACATATTAACCTTTTTCTTATGTTATAGATAGAGCAGTTGAAAAAAGCTTTTTCCCTTGGAATAAACTAAACCAAACACGCACATTAAATCCACGAGTTGGTCTGTGAGAAAAATTATTAGACACATGAATGAATACAACATTGGTTCGTGTTTTAACCCAAGTGTGAAAGGGAAAGGGTATGCAATTATATTCTTCACATGCATTTGTTTTACTTGCAGCTTATGTTTGCTCTCCGTAATGTGTACTGCTGTTGTTGGCTGAGTTAATTTATCTGATTTGTGGGATGTCTTGTGCTTACTGTTTGATACATTGGGAACAGGTTTTGGATCTTATGGTTCGTATGCTAGGATTCTCTGATGAGGATAAGCAAAGGATTGGTGGTGCTCAACAAGGTGCCGGTAAAGGTGTCGTTCGAGGAGTTCTAGGGCTGCCTGGCCGCCTAGTTGGAGGGATCCTGGGAAATTCGACTGAATCAGCAGTTAATGCGGGATCTGATAGCCAGGTGATTTCTTCTTATCTCGTATATCTTCTCCAATGGTATATTTGGCTGTTTTTCAATAGAACAGATAACCACTGATGAGAAAATTGAGGAAATAGATTTACGTGATTCTATGCAATATGGACTAATATCTAGTAGCGTACTTTATAAAATTAACCAATGAATTTTTTCCGACCGAACCATGTATAATCAACCTTGTGCTTTAGAAAAGTGTGTTGAATTTTAGTCCTATTATGTTTTCTCGTGCAGTCTTTTGCAGATCTGTGGGTTGATTTTCTTCTCAAGGAAACGGAAGAAAGAGAAAAGAGAGAATCATCAGGAAATCCAGGTAAAGCCACGGAAGATTCTTCCAATAAAAGTCCAAATACTATGTCTGCCACTCCACCATTTTCCAATAAAAGTCCAAATACTATATCTGCTACTCCACCCTTTTCGAATCGGAAGTTTGATGCCGGAAGAACATCAGCTTTTCCAATTAGTCCAAATAATCAAAACGTCAGTCCTCCTCCTCGTGTTTATTTTCAGCGCTCTGAACATTTTGATTCTGAGTTCTCAACAGTTCCTCTTACATCATCCGATGCTAAAACTACTAGTTCTGATCCGCTTCCAAGATACTGAGTATACATTGGAGTACGCAATTAAACAAAGGTACATATCATTGTTTGTTAAATTATAGGAATGCGATATTGTTCAATTAATTCTTTCACATTTAAAATGAGTGTCTCCTTTTCAATTAAGAGGGTACGGGGGAACTTCTAAGTATTTTTACTTTTCATTGCCTTCGTTTGATTTCAATTATATAATTTGGGAATTTTGGAAGATGTAGATGTCATGTAATATCGTTCCCATTTCTTTAATGTATATAATACACAATTCTATACTTGAACCAGTTCGCACCTATAATAATGTATTCTCTATTTTGTGATGCATCCTGATGTTATTACATTACTGTATGTTAGGAAAATAGTGAGCTTAAAGTTTACATGAAAATTATTGTTACCATATTTGGTATCAATTACTGTGGTTGGAAAAGGCACTTAAATAGCGGGATATGCTGTATTGAGAATGGTTTCAAATAGCCACTTAAATTTTCCATTCTTCTGCTATACTCCTCTAGTCTCTAGATATTAGTTTCAATTTTGATTATCATCAAAGCATTCCAAAGAATTAAAGTTGATGAGATTTTAGTTATTATACTGACTTTTATCGTACACAAAATCATATATTCCGATTTTTCGTACATTTAATGCAGCATTTCATAGTAATTTTCCATTTATACATGGTTTATCTACTATGAAAATTATAGGTTTCTGAAGATAATTTATTGCCTTAATTACTTGAAAGAAAGACCTCTTAAAATATAATTATAAAGAAGTGTATGAAGTTATCTGTAATAATAATTAAAAACAAATACAATAAAACAAGAGCAATTAAATATTTGGCTGCTCTGTATTATAAAATTAAAAGGTTTACAATTTTATTTTTAAAATTAAAAGGATGTAAAGGTTTTTGCAAGCTTTTTCCTTTATCTAAATATACCACTCTGTTAACGTTTTTACATTTAAGATTTAATTGTTAGAAATGTTGAATTTTCTCACTTGTCACATATATAGAAGTATTTTTCAAAGAGAAAAGAAAAACTAAAAAAAGAATCTGTGAGTAAGTTGTTTGCTTAAAGCTTGTTTGAGTGGAAGGGAATCAACTCAATAATAGAAGTAATTGGGTTCTCGCTATTAAAAAAAGAAACGCAAGAAACGCACCGTTCACTTAAAATAAACTACTTTATTTCATATTCAAACCAAAATCAGAAATTTGAAAACAATTCATAATCTTTTTATATTCATAATTTGATTAAATAAAATTGTAAAATTCACATAAATAATACTATCTCTGTTCTAGGACAAAATACACTGTTCTAAAATGAATGCAGTTTTATTTTTAAAAAATAATTTTAAATTAATTAATGTTTATAGCACTAAAAGGTTAATTACACTATTTTAAATTTCTACCAAATAAATTACATCAATATTTATATTTTAATAAATGCACATATATATTAACATGTTTATTACTCCTTTTCTTTTAATTCATAATTGCAAATTTCTCATTTATATAGAAAAAAAATATTCTTATTTATGTATTTCAAATCAACAGTATCAAGTACTAAATTGTTATTTTATTTGAAGTTCCAATTGTTATTCTTTTCAGTACAAATTAACTCGTAAATTAGACATTTGAAAATTTACACCCATTTTTATTAAATCTTGACTTCCTAAAAATAAATATTATTGTCTTATTTCTAAACACCAGTACACTGTCAACTAAATAAACATGATCGTTGATTTTCTATAAGTTAGTCAATATAAAAATAAAATGAATGGCCATTTGCTAATTCATAATAAAATAATAATATAACAATTTTTACATTATCAAATATATAACAACAAATACTCATTTATTTATTGACATTACTTACATAGATTGGAGATGACAATTCCTCGTAGTAATGTAGACTTCAGACTATTTGACTGTCTACTTTTCAGACTGCAATAATGTATCAAAGAAATATCATAGACAAACGGAAGAAGTTTTTATTCAAATTAAAATAACATGAATCTCCCTATCCAACTTCTCCACAAAGTTTACTCTTAAGAAAAAACAATAAAACTAACTTTTTATAAATAAGCTATTTGTAGAATTGAGATATTCTCTAAGCTTATGTGTAAGCTAATCCTAATTTTAACTAGTAAAAAAAAGTGTAAAATATTGAATCATGAAACAGAAACCCCAAACACAAGAAATCTTTATCAAAGAAAAACGTTGACAACTAACATAAATAATTTTTTATCACAATAATGATTACTGATTGAACAACTACATGGTCCAACAAACACGTTGTAATCAGCAAAATCGACATGCTTGTAGCAAAACTGAAAAAAGCTACATGATCTGAATACCACACCCGCCAAAAGTAAGTCCAAAAACAAGGCTTGGTATATGGTTTCAAAGAAACGGGGCTCTTAAATTAAAAAAGACTCAAGAGGAGCCCTCTTTTCGTCTTTTAGAGTACCAAATATACTTAAACACTAAGCTAACTTCTTGTCTTTCAATGGACCCTTCGGGATCTTACTCAACACCTTCTCGTCAAACACAGCATACTGCTTTTTGAACTCGATCAATGCCTTCTCTGCCAGAGGGTCTATCTTGTCTTCATACTTATCATACAAGACTGGAACCGTATGCAACAAAACAAAAACTGCAGCAGACAAAGATCAAGAAGAAAATCAGTGAAATTCCATAAATCATTTTCATACTTAAAATAAAATATAAAGCAAGAATAAGTTATTCTTACCAATGTAGAACAAGGTCAAGAAATTGACCCAGCTCCCCACAATAGATAGAATCCATGTGCCAACAATAACCTATTATAACATCAACAACAGAATGCCAGTTATTCAAACTAAAACTAACACTAAATTAAGAATCATAGGTACATAATTTTTTTTTTTGTAGTTCAACCCATGTTAAAATCCCATAATTCATAATAATTACACGTTAGAAAAGAATAGTTAATATATGAATGAAACTGAGCTTAATGCATACAATGAGGAATGTCTTCAAATCTCTTCCAGAACCGATAGCATGCAAGGCAGCAAATCCACGATTAATTTCAATTGTCAATGCAGATGCAAATTGAAGAAAAGGCTCTTCAGGAAGATGAACAACTGGGATGCGAGGTGGTGCCCTGCAACAACATTATTTGATATTACATTAAAAAAAAATAGAAATAAATGATAGGCACTGCACAGGATGACTTGGTTCAATAATAGATTAACAACTTCCGAATTCTTACTTGTGAATAAAGGTATGGGCATTGGACCACAAAAACAAAACCGCAAGCAACAGAATCAAAATGTGACCAACTAGAGTAAGCAGATGATATTCAAGCAACTCAAAAAAAATCCAAACAGCTGTGGCTACAGAGAGTACACTAGCAGATATCTTCTTGTTCCTCCACAACAGCACATCAGCAGCTGCAATTGAATGTTACAACAATTGGTTACGGATTATAAAAAATGAATCCCATATCAAATAATTTAGCGATTATTTTATGGTTTTAAAAAAACACAAAGTGACTAATTTTTTTTTAATTACTTTTTATTTAAATAAAATTTAAATTACTTTTAATATTTTGAAAAACTGGATGACACACGAAAAAATAAACAAACGATACAAACGATTCTTTCACGAAAAATCAAGTCTTCCACAAATTGTTCATCTCAAAGATATCTTCGATCTATATGATAAATTAACGAGTTGTTTGACGGCAGTCAGGCAGTCAAACACAGTACTAAACAGGTAAATGATCACAAAGTAAAACCCAATTGCAGGACTATACAACATGTTGCTCTATACAAATATACAAAAACACTCATTAAATTCAATATTAGTGAACATAGAACACAAAAATATTCAAAATTCAACATCACACTTAAGAGAACTCGAATTCCACTTCCAAATAATAATGTAGCATTCAAACACCTTAATTCCACTTCCTAATAAATAAATATTGATTAGATATTTATTTCCAAGACTTTCAGATTAACAAAATGTAGCATAATTCAAAATCTACTCAAAATAGATCAATGAATCACTTCACATCACAGATCTAACAAAACCACAACTAAACAGTGCCAATTAAGAGAAATAAAAAATGCTAGAGAGAGATTCATACGCTTTCCGCCGCCTAGGACAGAGTGAACCGGCTTCTCCCTCCCGAAGAGGCGGAAAACCTTGTCCTTGATCGAGGAAGATTCCTTTTTGTCGGAATCGGAATCAGAAGAAGAGGAAGAGTCGTGGCCGTGGAGCTTGTCAGCGATCTTGTCTAGCAACGATTCCCCAGTCGCCGGCGCCACCGTGTGCTCCGATTCCTCCACCATTGTGTTAGAAAAACCCTAAATCTTCGAACGCGGAACCGCTCTTACAGGGATTGAAAGCTTTTCTCTTTAGGCTCGTGCTTTGGACAAGTAACGTGCGAGGCGCTCGGTGTCCCTTTTATAGTGTTGTGCATAACGAGGTTCGATGCCGAACCACAGGTTCGGTACACATTTGAATCTGGCACGACTAATAGATAGAGGGAAACCGTTGGAATTGACGGCGTTTTCTGTTCAAAGTCATTAGTGTTACTTGTTTTCCCTAATCCTCAATTAAATTAAAATTAAGATACAATCAGAGTTTACTAAAAATCTAAAATACATTGATTAAAAATAAAATTCAAAATTTTTTATTACTATGTTGCAGTAGCATTGGTTAGAGAGTAAATTTAAATTTAATATTTAAGTAATTTTTAATTAAAATTAATTTTTTTTCTGAAAAGTCATATGGTTAATGTTGATATTATTGGCAAATACTGATTGTTTAAGTAAAAAATAAATAATTTTAATAAAAAAATTTACTTACATGAATTAATGTCGTAAACTTTATGTTTTGTACTTAAACTTTATATAATAAAAACAGTTATTTTCTGTATCTTACTTTACCTGTTAAGGTAACATATACATTTCACAAAATAATTAATCATATTCATTTTAAAATAGAATAATTTTTTTCTCGTAAATATTTTTAACTAAAATACACTATTTTATAAATGCAATAAACCAGATAATGAAAACTACTGATTAATGTGATTTAAAAAAGATATTAATAAAATATTTAACCTTTTTTAGTATCCAAAATATAAAGAAAAATATCCAGAAACTTACAGTGTGTTTATAGCTAATGATTTATTTTGCATATTGGAAAATATGAAAATTTGTTTTTTTATGAATTTTTTAACAGTGTGAACCTTTATTTATATTTATAGAAAATATATACTTCTTTCACTTTTAAATTTAATTTTTTTTGTCCCTTTAATTATATCTACTATAATTTTTTTATTTATTTTTTAAAAATTAATTAAAGAAAATAACAAAACACTAAAAATGGTAGAAATTGATTGAACATAATTGTACAAAATTAAAAAAATATTGAACTGATATATTTATTTTGATTTACTTCCATAATATATATATAATAAAATTATAATTATTAAAAATTATCAAATAGAAATACTAGCATTCTTATAAACTTATTATTATTAATATAATAATAACGATAAATAATTTAAAAATAATAAAATCAGAATTAATAATTAATATTTAAGACTAATCAAATCTAAATTAATAACTAATAATTTTAACACTTTTCATTTTTTTTTTTCATTTTACACTCTCATTTAATCCAATCAATACATTAGCTTACAATGAAAGGAATCGTGGTCCATAGTTTTAATTACTCATTTTTTGTTCATGTGTTTAACATTAAACAAATTTGGTCCATAATCTAAATTGCTTAGTTTTAATCTGCCAAGTTAAAAAATTAATAATTTAAGGAAATTAGAAGAGAGTTTAAAATGGCAGAATATATTTTTTTTTTTAGAAAATAAATTTGAAATTGGAAGAGCTTTAAAATGGTTGAAATTAAGGAAATTTATTATCAGAATGGGAATTGAAAGAAAATAAGTGAGAGTGGTTGTGGGAAAAAGGTGACGTGTATGACGGTGATACTTTATAAAAGTAGTGACCGACAATATCAAAAGTTCTAGGAAACGTGTCCGCTTCTGATTGGGTCACTATGACTGCCCTTGGGTCGTGGACGGTTCCTCCTCCTTTACGCAAATCACATACTAACAAGCAAATACGTACACTTTTTATCATTTATTTATTTATTTATATATATATATATATATATATATATTATTTTCATACATTCTTTATTATTTTGAAAAAAAAATGCAAATCATGATTTTAATAAATGTTAATTGGGGATAATAAGGAATGCATTAAATATTTAATTGCTAATCGTTTCTTTGCAGAAAACTCATAAAGATAATTTAATTTAAACTTTTGCTTCCAATTGATTTAAGAAGAAGTTTTATACTCAATCCTCCACAAAAAAAATGTTAAATTCAAATTTAATGAATGAAAAAATAATATTAAAATCAAAATTTCAACAATTAATTAAGTTTCATCCACTTCATATAATATTGTCACTATCTAAACATAATATATATATATATATATATATATATATATATATATTATACTCAAAAAAAATATATATATAAAAAAAAAAATATATATAGAAAAAATATAAAAAATAAATTATGTTTTATCCACTATATATAATATTGTCACTATCTAAACAAAATATATATATATATATATATATATATATATATATATCATGGTCGCAAAAATTAACTTTCTAGAAAAAAAAATATATATTTGGAAAATTTCCAAAATACTTTTAACTATGCAATAATATACCATTGAAACTGATATAGACGACAACAAGAATTTCTAAAATTTTAGCAATGCTGCTTCTACAAGAACAATGCTTAACAAAAAAAAAAAAAGTGTAAGTGCGCTTATAAGAACTATCCATCGAAGTAAAACTTATAAAAAATTGATATGAGTGGTTAAAAATTATGAGATAACGAGTCCTAGGTGAAATAAAAAATCAAATATAATGCTTATCAACATTGAAAATTTTCTAACTATAATTACAAGAAACAAAAACAAAATTCTCAATGTTTATAAATAAATTTAGACATAAATATGAAAGTAACTAGTTTTAATTTTAGTCCTTATAATTTTTATTTTATTTTTTATTCTATAAAATTTAGATTCACACTTTCAATTTTTATAAAATAAGTAAGTTTTAATTTTTAAAAATTAATTTCTATTTCATGATTTTCTGTAAATTCGGTAGAGTACTTTTCTTTAATTTTATTTTTTAAAAATTTGAATTAATATTTTTAGTCCTTAATATTCATCTTAATATAAATAAATAACATTTATTTCATAGATTTCAAATATTTTTTAGAACTGAGCATTAACATGATTGCTTAAAGCAGCCATTGAAGTTTTTATTTAACATATAAGTAGTAAATTAATATCATGTAATATTATTAATCCCAAGTAATAATTTATAGTGTTAGGTAGACTAAATACAAATAAAATGAACTAAGGAAACCAAAATCAACATTCAACTATTTTAAATGAAGTTATTTGTATGAATAATACATAATTTTGTCTTACTATATAATAAAGTTATGCTTAAAATTTATATTTATATAAATGAGATTAAGTGTGGATTAATGTTTGTTACGAAACGTGAATGATGAGTCGATATATTCTCAAACAGGGGCATATGTTTACGTAAAGCTACTACAAAACAGCAAAAGGTTGATTCAGCATCTACCATTCAAATAAGCTTAACACTCACATTCAACAACAACCAGATTTAAGATTTTGATGAAAAAAAATTGAACTCAAGTTGGAGGAATCAACAATAGTTAAAACAGATTTTTCTAAAGTGCAAAAACATATCCATCTTCTCCAAATCAAGGGTTGCACTTTGCTTAGCTTCTTTGGTAAGAGAAGAAATCCAAAACTTGTGAGATGATGAGAATGCTTGTTACAAAGTTATTTATAATAATTTCTAGAAGTAAAACCAAGAGATAAGTACAACCTCCATTGTATTTTATCATATGTTTATTTATTTTTATTTATATTTGATTATTTTACTCATAGTTATGGCATGATTTGTGATTTTTTTTTCTAACAATTAATTTATAGATTATTAACTATTATTTGAATATATTTTTTAGAGTAATAATTTGAATCAAGTTTTTCTAATAATTTAGATTCATTAAGTAGTAGTTAACATTTAACAATAAATACTTTTACGTAATTATATGAATATTTATGTTATATGATTTCTTTTCACACAAAAACTTAGTACTCCACATGGATTCATAAAAAAATTTTCTAATGTTACAACATCAATGTATAATAATTAGTTAAATATTTGTGTGTGAAAATTAGTTAAATATTTGTGTGTGATAAGTGTCTAATTTCAGTAATATTTCATACTAAAATAGGAGTATTTATGAGAATTTATTGTTACTTTTCATATAAAATAATCTATAATTTATGAATTTATACTTTTTTTATATTTTGTTATGAGCTTTATTTTAATAAGAGTATTTTATTGCAAAATTTGGTGTTAATTGCATATTTGTATGGAGACCGAAGATTTGGAATAAAGGAGAATAATTTTAGTTAAAAAGAGAAAGTTGAAAGATCTCATAATGGAAAAAGATGCAGAGAAAGATTGTGCGTTTTTTTATGTTTTATACTTAGCCCCGTAGGATTGAGCCTCTAGCTAGGTCACTTCCTCGCGTTAACGGACTAAGTGATAAAACATGAAAAAATACCAAATATTTTTTTGCATTTTTTTTCATTTTGGGACCTTCCAACTTTCTTTTTTTAGCTCAAATTATTCTCATTTACTCTAAATCTTCAATCTCCATACATATATGCAATTAACACCAAAATTTGGAATAAAATGCTCCTATTCAAATAAAGCTCATAAAAAATATAAAAGGTATAAATTCATAAATTATGGATTATTTTATATGTAAATTAACAATAAATCATCATAAGTGTCCATATTTTAATATGAAATATTACTTATTATGATGAGTGTGTTTTTATCATAATAGGTGAAATTGATTTTTATCTTTAAACAAATTTTAGTCATCATGTAATAAGAAAATTATTATGTGTTACCATTATTTTTCTTACATAAAAAACAAAATTTTAACGTGAATTGAGATATTAAAATATATATTCTATATTGATTCATTACTAATGTCAATATTTAAAATAGAAATTCATTTGTCACTTAAAAGATCAACAAAATTTCATTTCAATAATTTCTTTAATATGAGTATTCACAAAATTTAAAATTTAGAATAAAAACAAAAATTAATTTTACGTGAAAATATAAATAAATAAAAAATATTTAATCCTTATATAATTAAGTATTCTACAAATAAATGGCACAAATGTAGTGGAAGTGAAATCTCTTCTAGAGATACTCTGTAGTGTGGAAGTAATTTGATTTGTGTGGCTACCACTTTGGAGAGGGAAGGAAACATTTAGCTTATGAAGAAATTTGATGGATGAAAAGGGGAAGCATGTGAGTGTGGGAGATAAAGGGAAGACATTCAGTTTAGCTTCGTGAACATGGTGTAACATCTACTTGTAGATAACTTTATTTTATTTTTAATTTTAAATAAAAGTTATAAAATTTATATTTTAATTTTTATGATTAAATTTATATCTATCTATCTCTCTCTATATATAAATATAAATTTTGTATTTTATCTAGATAAAATTTGAGCATTAAAAAATAAAGTAAATAATTGTTAATAAATATTGTCACTAAATAAAATGAACTTAATAATAATTAAATAATATAAAATTAATTAATTACAAAAATATAATATTTAATCATTAAAATGTAAATAATTAAAAAATTAATTAATTAATTACGAAAATGTAACATTTAATTATTAAAAAAATTATTTAAAACAACCTTCGCATGTGAAGATAAAATAATTAAATAAATAAATAGGACTTGTACATAAGTGAAGTCACAAATAAATAAATTAAATAGGACCAATGTTTAATTGAACATAAAAATAAATAAATAAAAATAGGATCAATAAATAGAGATAAAAATAAATAAATAAAAATAGGATCAATAAATAGAGATAAAAATAAATAAATAAAAATAGGATCAATAAATAGAGATAAAAATGAATAATAAATAAGACTAATTGGAGAAATAAAAGAAATAAATAAGATCAAAGAGTTACTGAAAATAAAGAAAATAAATAGTATCAATGCTTAAATACATAAATAAGATGAATACGTAACTATAGATGAAATAGAACAGAATTGTGAAATAAATAAATAAATATGACAACTTAAAATAAATAAATAAAACTAATGTAAAACTAAAAAGAAAAAAAAATGACGAATGAAATAAAATAAATAGAATCAGTGCCAATTAGAGATAAATAAATAGAATCACTGCCAATTAGAGATAAATAAATAGAATCAACAGATATTAATAAAATAAAATAAAAAAATAATATAAAAATAAAGAAAAAGCTAATAAAAACACATTAAAGATAATATAAAAAGAGCTAATAGATGCTGAAAAAAAAAAGAGCTAATAGAAGTAGAGTTACAATTACAAATGCTTAAGGAAATTCAAAATTTCTCTTGCTAATTCAATTTCTCTCGCTTTCTCCTTTTTTTTTCTCTCTCTCTCTCTCTTTCAAAGTCATAATTACATTCATTAATGTAATCTTATTCATTCTTATCTTCTTATTTTATTTATTTATTTTATTCCTTTTTATTCATGCGAATCTCTTAACTTTTTTTAATAATTAAATATTATATTTCGTAATTAATTAATTTTTTTTATTATTTCCAATTTATTTAACCACATTATCTATTAAAATTTATTTGATTTATTTTTCGATCTTCATACTTCATCTAGATAAAATAAAAATACTTATATATATGTTAAATATAAATTTAATCATAAAAGTTAAAATGTAAAACGTAAGATTTATAACTTTTATTTGAAATTAAGGATAAAATCATTAATATAGTTATCTATTATTTATTAGTAAGATATTAAAATAAACCCTAACCCTAGTTGAATAAAATTAGATGACCAAAAATTTAAATAATAAGAAAGGAATAAAAATAAGAAAAAAAAAACTTACCTCAGATTTTATTTATAGAGAAATTGAAGTCACCATATGCTTACCTATTCCATTTATTTTTTCACAGCAATATAGTTGTTTTTTTTTTTTCACAGAAATTAAGACAAAGGTATTTGTTGTTTTTTTTTTCTATGCTTCAAATTTAAATTTTCGGACAATTAGACAGCCCAATTTGTTTTAAATTACTAAATGGCACACCACTATACTGTTGGCCAAAAGGTCATTAATTATTTGTCCAAGAACCTATTTGCAAATATTAAAAAAAGTAGTTAAGGACTTATTTGTAATTATTGAAAAATATTTAGGAATCATTTTATAATTTTAAGAAATTTGAGGAGCTTATATACAATTATGAAAAATAGTTAACAGAAAACACTCAATATTGTTATTAAAGAAGAAAATCAAACCTAACACTTAATAATATTTACACAAAAAAGGTGTTACAAAATTGACTTTTTTCTATAAAATTGGACAATTTATCCCTTCCCAATATATTCAATGAAGTAAACCGAACATATTAAGAAGGTAATGTGTGTCTCCACCATTTATAATAATAGTTTTATATTTGTTACATTAAATCTTCTCCATCATCTTCTACACCTCTTATATCTTTGACAAATCTCTTTAATAGGGATGACAATGGAATTAGAGAACATATTTTACTATTTCATTCTTATTTTCAAAGTAAAATTTTATCTCTGTCTCAATTCTTATCTTTAATGGGTATGATTTTTTTTTTATGTCATATTCATTTCTACCAGGAAATACATATACTTGTACATATGTCTGTAACAATCCCTTACTGTTTCAAATATTAATTAAATATTATTTTGTAAAAATAAAAATCACAACATAAGAAATATGACTTTATCAAGTATTTAATGTCAAAATGATACACATTTTCTTTTTTCCAATGTTAAATATTAAGAAAAAAATTATAATTGTATAAATAAATGAGAGTATCAAATAACAATTGGATAAAGGTTAATAATGATAGAAAAGAGTAAAAGTGATCAAATGTATGACTTAGAAATAAATTATGAAATTAAGGACAAGAAAAAATCATTATAAGTTTTTTAGGTTACCTAATAAATTAAAAGTGTTTTAGTAATTTAAAACGAGGACGAGTATGAGAACGGGATATGTATTGAGAGGTATGTGGACTCATTCTCATCCTCATACCTAATTTAAAAAATCGAGTATTATTGATCAAACATGTTTAGTTGCGTCCAATTATCAAAATAAAACTAATTTTCTCCTAATATAATACGAGGCTAACGTAGGTTGAATCCCCAAAGAGATATGTGTAGCAATTGGAATTAGTTGTGTGAAATATCATGTTCACAAATTAGAAGGGGGAAATTGGAATTGAAAAAAAGAAATATAAAATGCAAGCAATGAAGTCTAGACAAAAGTTTATAAACATACAAACTGTAACTACAATAAATCATCTAACATGTGATCATGAATCAAACCGTCCAATGCAGTTTATGAAAAATGAATTATGCAGAAAATCTATAAACAATCATATTAGACAAGCTAACATGCAATCACAAGATAGACTGTCTAATATGATCTATGCAATATGACCTTCAATTAACTATTAAACAATCAGAGAGCAATCACTTAATAGACCGTCTAACGGGAATGTAAAGATGAACAATAACATAAATTGTAGAAAAAATTGTAAATGACAGGAAACATAAATTGTTTGAAATTTAAATTGCATGAGATGTAAATTGCAGGAAAATTAAATTGCTAGAAATTAAAGTGCTGGAAAATTAAAGTGTTGGAAAATTAAAGTGCTAGAAATTAAAGTGTTGGAAAATTAAAGTGCATAAAACTTAAAACTAAGTAAGAACTAAAACTTGATTTTGGGTTGAAGAAAATTGAAAACGTAAACCATGGTTAATGTTCTGCTCTTCAATTTGCAAAAACCCAGATCACGAATCCTTGTTAACGAAGAACATACGAACTTTAGAGCAACCAATAATTTGCTTATTCTTTAGAAAAATACTTCCATTGAAAATATAACTTTATAAAGTTGAAGAAATAAACATTAAACAAACAATTGCCATACATGATTCACTTTCACAATTAATACCAAAACTCAAAAATCAATTTCAAACGTGAAACACTAAGACGAAAAAGATAGAATGAAATAGAAATGAAGAACTCTTATCGAAATTGGAAAAGTCAAAATAGAGAAATAGAAGAATAGAAAAATAGAAAACTAGTTCTAACTCTAACTCTAACTCTTTTTCGTGTCTTTTTTTTAATATCCTACTTTTTAATCTATCTAACTCTCTCTCTCTCTCCATTTTATTATGTAATTAATCAATTATATTTATAAAGTTTTTACATTGAAATAAGTTTCAACTTTGATAGTTAGTGACCCCAATTTCTGGTTATATTCTAACTAACTACTATAACTTTCTCTTTTCAAGTACTATTGATCGTTTAAAGCCAATTATTGTTGTTGTTGACCATCTACTACATGTTTCCAACAAAGGATTGATCATCTATAACCCGTATATGCAATTTTTAATCATTTTAGCTTCCAATTTCCAAGTCCCCCTTCTTCAGTTATTTATTCCATGATTCTTATGTCAATTCCAACTCCAAATCAACTCTTCAAAAATGTCAAAGCACTCTAGTAGACAATTTAGGCAAAATAAAAGTTGTAAAATGAAATTTGTGTGATGTTTTTGTAGGAACTTTTTTTTTTTTTGGAAAAAATACAAATCTAATCCTAAAACAAAAATTATAACAAAATAAACCTCAAAAAAATGCAATTAGTCTAAAAAAAATATTAAAAAACGAAGAGTTATCAATTACCTACACTTATATTTGTACCCAACTAATACAAGGATTTCTCATCAAGATCGGGATGGGTGTTCGAACAATATCTGTAGGAACGAATTCATTTACCATCCCTACTCTTTAAGCATTTAATAATACTATTGTCAGTTATAATGTAGTCATTTACATTATGTATGAGTTATCCCTATCTTAATATATGAATAATGGCAATACATTTTTCTCCCTTTCGTCAAACTCATTCATCTTGTAAATTTAAAAATACTAATTGTGATTGACAAAAGTCTTTCTAAATAGAAAAAGAGACATCTTCATATTTAAAACCTTTTATAAAATTATGCTTATGTGTATATCATACTTTTAATTAGAGAAGACAAATGAAGTCCATGTGGGTATTGTTTGAACCCCTTGCCATTTTGATGAGTATGTACTTAATTTTTTAACATGTTTTCTTCACAATATATCACTAGGTACACTTAGATAATTTATGTGCCTTTTTATGTATATTTATATTTATTAAAATATACTACAAATTTATATTGTTATTGTTTATTCGAATTTTAATATTAAACATAAATATATATAAATGATAAAAATAAAAAATACGAATACATGGATACTCCTATATTCCCGACACTCCTATATTCCCGCTAGTATAGGACAAAAGGTTTCATCATAAACAAATTAATAATATTATTTAGACCTATAATTGAAATTAGGCCATTAAATGAGGCACTATTGTGATTTCCCATTTTCTTTCCATCTTAAAGGAAAAAGTTAGGTCTAATTAAATAAGACATTACTGTGATGTTATTATGATAAAATTTAAAATTATAAAACACAATATAATAATATAACAAAATGTAAATTCTAACTAAAAGAAATTTGACATTTTAAAAGTAGATATGAATCATTGTAAATAGGAAAATGATTGTTTCACATTCTTCGACCTACACCTCACTAAATATTAATATTTTAATTATTTTTAATTTTAAAAATTATTTTAATATTTTACATTTTGTCTAAATTTTTATTAAAACATTTTTTTATTTTTTTTATTATAAATATTAATATTTTATTGTGGGGTAAACTGAAATACATGTCAAAATATCATCATCCTTGTAAATATAATAAACTAAAATGTGAATTTTTATTTGAGCATTATGACATTTTTAATATAATAAATCAATCATGTAAAGTTAGAGCAAATTTTCTACTAACAGGCATGGAAGTGTATTCAACTATGAAGCATCTTATTGACATGTATGATTTAAACAGTCATTTCTAGAAATTTATGAACACAAAACACAAGACAACTGTGCAATATTCAGAAGTAATGAGCCTCAAATATGAACCTAAAAAGTGGAGGGAACTGCATAGATAAGAAGATAACACTATAATGGAAGATCACCTGAATGGCCTAGGAGGCTTCTCTAAAACAGCAGAGAAGAACATTTCCTGGTCATCTTTATCAAGCTTTGGAACAACCACCCATTTGAGTTTCTTATATCTCAGCATTTCGAAGGCCTTCAAGTAATCATACAAATCCTCCTTCAAGCAGAAAAAGCTGTCAATCCAAAGCAAACCCCCTGGCCTCAGAACTCTATCCCAGTCATACAATATGAACTCAAGGAGAACAAAATCAATCCATCCATCTAGAAACCTAGTTGTGTGAATCAAATCCAGGGTATTGTCAAAAAATGGAAGCCTTTGATTAATAGTCAAGTAGAGAGGAACTAGTCCTCTAAGAGCTATCATTTCATTGAAGGGTGCCCCAAAATTGATTGTGGCTGAAACTATTGTCACATTGAATTCCCTCATCCTAGCAGCAAAAGTCCCAGTTCCAACACTGAAGTCCAATCCTATTCTGACCTCTCCTGGCTTAAGTCCAAGAACCTCAGAAATAAGGAAATCAGCTGTCTGGTTTGAATCAGCCTCCAGGCTCACCCATCTGGGCATCTCATGGTTGGTGAGGTTGAAGCAGTCTGCACACTTGAAGAATCCCTTAGGAGTGGTGTTGCCAGCGAGACAAGCAAAGTTCTTGCACCGGTATTGACTCCATCTGACATTTCTATCATCAGGGAGTTTCCACAAGGATTCAGTGATGGGAAATGGTTGGTTGTATAGCTTAGGGGCCCTTGAAAAACACCTTCTCCTTGGTAAAGGATCACAGCCATGAACCATAAGCCTTTGAGCTAGTTTCCAGTCATCATTGCAGATCTCACCAACATCATAATCCATGTATTCTTCTAGCTCTTCCTTCATGGCAAAGCACGCATGTCCTATGCTGGCGAAGCTTGCATTGGCACCCATAAAATTTTGTTTTCCTAATCTGTTAGGCTTGATCCTGACATACTTGCGAATCTCTTCTCGCAGAAAGTAATCAGCAGGTTCATCTGATCGTTTTTTTTTTCTCACCAGAGGATGAGTGGTGAAACTACCATTTTGCTGATTCTTCCCTTCATTGTGTTGATGAGACGTCGCTGCTGACTCAAGAAGTCCTAATATGTCAGCAAGAAATGCAGCTTGCTGCAGTGCAGATGGGGATGATGATGGATCCTGTTTTGTTTCCCTCAGTTTTTCCATTTGCTCTTGAATTTTCTGAATCACAATTTCAACCATCATCACTTCATTTTCATTCCCATATGGGACCTCAGGATTAAGATTTGAGTATAAAGATTCAGGACCAAGAAATGACTTGAAGGAGAGGAACTTGGACATGGCAGCAAAAGAGAGGAGAAGAGCAAGAGCACCCGGTACAAAGATAAAATAGTAAACACTTCTCCACTTTTTTAACTTAGTATTAACATTCTGTTTTGTCATTCCCTTATCTTCAGGACTGAGAATATTGAAAGATTTCATGTGTTCTTACAGAACAGAAAAGTACAAGACACAAAGCTCTAAAACCGCACACACCTTGAAGTTGATATATGCAGTTTTAGATTAACAAATAACTGAACATTTGCAGCTCAAACACAAGATACTCATACAGCCTTAGCATCAAAACTGAAGTTGAAATAAGGACAGAAAAAAAGATCATGAAATTACCTTAAAGTTGATTACTTTGAAGCTGAAAGTATTGAAAGTGATATTCTCATAATTTATAGAAACAACATGGTAAACCAGAATGAACAACTGGATACAAAGGATACTGAGATAGATTTTTCCATATTCTACGTACACAAATAAATAGAGTTTGGCACTTCTCTGGTGCATTATCCAAGCAACTAGTGGTTGCTTAACAAGTACTTAATTTCAATAAGCCAAAAGTGATTGTCACCCACAAACCTATCTTGCGTTTCAGGTAATCACAACTAGCTGAAAATATTAACAATGTGTGGTGATTATTCAACTCCAGCACAGATCTAGAGGAATGCCAATAGCAAGAAACTAAAAAATACAACTGAGTATAGAAAGCACTAGTTAATAATGCCACAGCTTTAAGAACAAGCTGGCGTAACATGAACCACCACGTTAGATCATGTAATGTTAGTAAATGTGTAGTGCAGCTTAAGTAAGGCTAAAATACAATTCACTACCTAAAGCTGGTTTGCATAAAACTAGATAAACATCTCACGATTGGAATCCGTAATCCATTTGACTTTCTCCATGCCGAATACGACAACATAAATATTGGCCCAAAACAAAGAAAAGAAATAGGCAGAAAACCTTGTCTGTCCCGGGAATGAATGATCACCAAATGCAAGCTGTCTACTCATGACGACAACCCCATGGGTCCATCACTTTAACCGGAAGACATAAAATGCACCACAACAAGTTCACAACCAATTTCTTAGCTAGAAAAAGATAATTAATAAATAAATAAATAAAACCCCACAAAAGTGAAAAAAACCAGTGTAATATTATCACCAAGAGATTCTACAGTAGGTCAAACCAACAAAACTAGAACAAAAAATAGTACCTATTATCCAATGTCAAATCATTACCAAATCGTGGTACTAACAAAACGCGATCTCGGATAATTTTCCCTAAAAAAGTAACATTTGGTACAAAGTTGGTCCTTTACCAATAATCCTACACACATTCCCACCCCCACCTCCTCATCTTTCATCTCAATTTTAAAAAAAAAAAATACCCATCATCTCCCTTCTACAGGGAAGATTTACATTTTACATAAAATTTTGATACAATCTTTCTAAACGATTTCAGTGACCCTGTCTAATCAAAATTGTAGTTTTATCTCGTTAAGGCTTAAAAAAACTTTTTTTTTATTACATCCAAGATAAAACTGCAATTTTGAAAAGAAAACATTACTCTGATATTTGTCGAATGACTTTCCCACTGAACCCGACGCCCCGAGAGAAAATTCACCTCCTCCCCCTGGCATCGGCGGCGTACTGCGAGAGCGGCACCACCTCCTGCAGCGGCGTGGACAGCGGCGTGGGCATGGGGGAGTTCCGGCACACGGGGCAGGAGCCGTTGAGCTTGAGCCAGGGGTCGAGACAGCAGAGGTGAAAGTAGTGTCGACACTCGGGCATCATCCTCAGCATCTCCGTATCCTTGTAGTCGCAGAGACAGATGGAGCACGTGGTGTCGTAGCCGCCGTCTTTGGTGAAGGGGAACTTGGGGTAGGAGTTTATGACGGCCTGTTCGAGGCCGGAGACAGCGTCGTTCTGTCGGGCGCCGTCGTCGTCGTCCTCGGCGACGAAGATAACGCGTGGGAGAACGATGCCATCAGGGGCGTGGGGGTTGTGGCGGCGGCGGCGGTGGTGGTTGTTGTTGTTGCGGTGGCGGAGGGTGCGGCAGCAGAGGTAGGAGGAGAGGATGAGGGTGGAGATGAGGAAGAGGACTCCGAGGGCGATGGCGATGGAGTAGCCGAAGCCGAGGTTGGTGAAGTAAGGGGTGGGGGGTGGAGGGGAGAAGGAGTTGAAGGAGGACATTGAAGAGAAGAAGGTGAAAAAGAAGAAGAAAAAGAAAAAGAAGAAGAAGAAGAAGAAGGATGAGTTGGGAAATTCTCCATTTGTGGAAGGAGAGGGGAGGGAATAGTGTAAGTGTGTTATGTGTTTGTTGTGAGGGCCAAAGGAGGTGGGTGGGGGTATTAGCTGCTGCATTTAATACCCTCTATTATGCTTTCAGGAGCCACTCTACTTCCACACCCCATTTAATTCCTTCGCTGGATTCACCACAAACACCACACTCTCCTGCTTTTATCTCTCTCAACCATGTCTCTTTCATTCTACTGCATTATCTTCAACTTTCTACTTATTTTAATTTCATTATCACTTTTTAATATCAGCTAATTCCACTTAAATAGCTATGCAACTTTGTTACTTGCAGTTATTAGGAGACACTTTGGTTTCGATTGGCCTTTTGTTCATGGGGGAGGTGAAAATTTTGAAGTTTGGCGTGGCTCTGATGAAAAAGATGTGTGGAGAAGCGAAAGGGAGTGTTCCACAAATCATACAACACTTCCGAGGTAACCGGAGCTGTAGTGTACACGCAATCTATTCTACGGCTTTTTTGTTGCAATTAACGTTATTCGTTGGACTTCTCAACATAAATTTGAAACTCACTCGCTCAATTCAAAACGTTGGTTGGGTTGGATCAAGTGTATCCTCAACTTTGTTACTAAATCTATTATGTACTTCACAAAAGAAGGGAGCTGAGTTGGGTAACCGATTATTAGCCCATGATTCAAATTAACACTCCTATTAAGGTATTAAAACCTTATAACATAAGAAAGGAAAGAAAAAGTCATACCAAATGAGCTAAATTCTCCCTACAACTCTACCTCCTTTCACACCTTCATTTTTTTTTTCTCAATTTCAATAATAAACTTTTGAGTATGGTGGAGAGTGTGGAATATTTTTTTTTCATTGTCAAGTGATGCTGATTGTTTGTGGTGGTTGGTGGTAAACATTGGTGATTGAGGTAAGTTTTGTGATGATTGTGTTTCGGTTAGTTTTTTTTTTTTCATTTTTTGGAAGTTACAAAATCAACAAAGTGAAAAATTGGATTACAAAGCTAAAACTTTTTTATCGTAAAGAAAAGTTAAATGCAATAAATCTTTTCGTTAACATTCTTCTCAAATGATCAAATGATTAAATGACAAAACTATTCTCTTAAACACTGTGAATAGAGAATAATAAAATTGTAAAGGAGGTATGCAACTAAAGTGCAAAAATGGATTGTAAAACTAAAAAATAATTATCTTTATAAAACATCAACTATAACAAATCTTTTCGTCACTCTCACAAATATTCAAATGATTAAATGATAGAACTATTCTCTTGAATAAAGTGTAACTAAAGTAATTTAAAAAAAATTATGCTTTATTTAGAGTTATTTAATTTTTTTTTTAAAACTTTTCAGAATTGATACTAGGTGAACAGAACAGGGTATTACAGGAAGGTGCAGGAGAATTTGACCCAAATGATTAAAACATTTAGGAGGTTTAAGATTAAGTTCAGATATTTGAAATTTCTTTTGTACCGTTTGTATTTATTACACAGGAGTTGGTAACCTCTTATCCTTTATCTTCAAGCATTACTTAATTTCCACACTGGTGCAGGACTGAAGGCATTGTTCCATCCATGGTACCTTATTCATGTGACCACTTTATCATTTGTAACGTTGTCAATCAATACCTTCAAATTAAGGACAAGTTATATTTCAACCTTGTTACTGAAAGCCTTATAGTATACCTTTTCTTGTCACAGTTGGCTATATTGGGAAGAGAACATGTATGTATCAGATTCAAGGCTTAAAGTAATGTTTTGATGTTAGGTAATTCAAAACAAATTTTAAATGATAAGAAATTCTTATTTCTAAAACTGTATATCAAATAATATCCATAATTTCTGTCAAATTCTTATAGTTTTTTTCTTCTTTTCTTTTTTTTCTGATAAGGAGGAGAATGATTTAGTGACTGGTAGCTTTAGAGTATTGTCCCTGATTAGTGAGTTCTAGTGCAATAAAGGATATTTTCAATGTCCTTGAGAGAGACCCTTTAAATACTAATTGCTTAAACAGAGTCAAGCAATCACGTAGAGACACCATTATTGAAAGCTCGCAGAAACATTTTTTTGAATACTCAGCTCAACTGATTCATAAATTCTCGCATTCCATTCCATTCCCTTTGCTAGAGTTGGAACAAGAAGAGACTTGCTCAAAATAACATTTAACCTTTCCGCACACAAATTATGTTCAGTGTGATATGAAGTTTTCACTCTTCAAACAATAAATTAGAAGCTCTAAACTGAAGGCAAATTATCACAAATGATCCGAAATTATATAATCTTCATCAATTTCCCCTAAAATGGTTATCAACTTATCACATTCCATACACTATTAAGGTTTTTTAATAACTATTCTTGGATATTGCTAGTGCTGCATAATCTGTGATTATATGCTAAAGCAATTCTAGAACAACTTATGTTAAAACACTCACTTGAGATATTCTTAAATTTTTTTGATAGATATGTACACATTATGTAAGTATCGTTTTTCTTAGATTTTATTCTATCTATTTTTGTCTAATTCTTCTAGAGATGATTGTTTGGTAATAATGTCTAACATTATAACTTTTTATAAAAGAAAAACTCCCTTGCCATCCATTACTTTAATATTGCAGTCCTTATGCTTGCCCAGAAGTTCCAAAACCACTATACTATTTTCAATGAGGAAAAACAAACATCCCCATAATCTCAAAACCGAACAACATAGGAAATTCTCATTATTTTTGCTATAATAGTCATACAAGTATATTCAAGGAAACTAAACTAAACTAAAGTACATCTACAAATGGACCCCTAAAGTTTAACCTTCCCCAAACAACTCTGCTCCTTAATAGCCTGTGTCGAGATATTAAAAGTGGTGGAGCAGTTCATTTTCACAACAACATGTCTCTTAAACAGGTTCAAGATCTTCACCTGCCCCGGAACTCTGGAGAAGCTACTCATAGTCATCAACCCTGAACCAAGATCCGTTCTGAAACCCGGGCTAGAAACCAAACGATCCGTGATCACATCAATGGTTACATTCATCCTTATTGTTCTTCTGGCCTTGGCCCTCCCAGGCGGTAGTCTTGCCTCCCCCACCATGATACCACGATAGTACAAACTCGTGGTGGTGTTGCTATACTTAAAGGATGCAACGTTGGGGTTTTTCACTGACACATCTGCGACTAAGGACATGTTGGCCCCGGATTGAGGGGTCATGTTGGTGTTGGAAAGTTCCAGCGTTGTGATTTTGATACCGTTCATGGTCATCACAGGGTCCTTGACACGAAATACTGTGAAGATCAAAACTATGACCACTATTGCTAGGAGAAGTAGAAAGATTAATGGGCATGCACATCGTTTGATGAGTTTTTTGTGAGCTTGTTTTTGGGGTTGAAGAGAGGTGTCACCTTCTTCACTGCTTGGACGCTCTATTGCTGGGGCCAAGGGTCTTGCTTGCTCCCTATCTACCATGGCTGCTCAAAATGGAAAATGGAGTTTAGGTTAGTGTTGGAAAACAAAAGCTATGTGACGTGTTACTTGTGGGGGTGTGGTGTTATGGTTTATTTATAATGTTGAAGACTTAATGTGTGACTATGTAGGTAGTAGTGTGGGTGGGGCCCATGTTCCTTAAAGTTTGTTGACTTTTTAATAGGAAGGAAAATATTAGTTGACATGAAATTAGAAATAAATATATATAATAAAAAATTAATTTATAATTAAATAATATAAAAATATTAAAATAATAATATCGAGAGTAGTACTATGATTATATAAAAATTTTGGATTGTTCATGTATAATTAACTTGGTAATGATATTTTGATACTCCGGTTTACTTTACACTTATAACAAAATATTAATATTTATAATAAAAAATTAAAAATGAAAAGTCCCTTTAATTAAAATATAAACAAAATGTAAAAATAATTTTTAAAATTAAAAAAATAAAATATTAATATTTAATGGAGTGAAAGGAAAAGAATAACATTTTTGGGCAATGAGTACACGAATTCGTTTCTGGTTGTTCAGAAATTCCTGCGCTTTGACTAAGATTCCCCAACCTCCCCAAAGTACCCATTAGGGTTAGATGATTAATTTTACCTGTTTTTAATAACTTTTAAATAATAATAAAAAGTGTATTTAAAAGAGTGTTATTAGTACTTTTATTATTATAAAGTTACCAGTGTAAAGCTTAAGAAATAAGACTTGTAATTTTTTGCAATTTTCATAAATTTTGGTTAAAAATAAAGAACATATATCGAAAACGAAGGTATAACAAAAACATTTTTTTTTCTCGTGTGACCAATTCTTCATATCAGTGGGAGAAAAATCTGAGCCCCAGCAGTGTTTCTTTTAGTTTATTATTTACTTAAAAGGTATTTAGGTTTGTTTTTCAATATCTAGTGTGATTTTATTTTATAATACTTTTATTTAATTTGACAAACAATTAAAGTCTACTTTCTAATATATTATATTAGAAAATATCAAACGTATTTACTTCTTATAGATATCTCTATATTTCCAACACAACACGCACATATTAATTTAATCATGTTTAATCACTACCTAAATAAATTTTAACCATTTGTGATTTTCAATATTCTTTATCAGAATGAAAATTAAATTATTAAAAAAAAAATCCTATATTGAAATTATGTGTCATTTAATCAAATTGAAGCATTTTCGAACATTATAGCCAAATAGAAGTATTTTTTTTTGCTCGAAATAATTATAATTTAAGATTTATTTTATCAAAATTAAGAATGATAAATATATTATTTGTTAAAAGCAATTATTAGAATGATATTAATTTTTCAATAAGAACATTATTTTTGTTCACTGTAAAACCCCCAATATTTTTAATAATTATTTAGCTGTAAATTGTAGACTAAAAAATATTTTATTAAAAGTATAAGAATATCAACTAATTTTTTAAACAATAAATTATTATAAATAGTTATGTGAAGTAGGTTTTTGGGGTCATTCCCATTTGTGATGGTATAAGTTAGGTGAAGTGTGTAATTTGCACCAAAAAACAATTCTAATTACTTACCTTGTGTTTTGGGAAAGTGAAGACTTTTTCATTGATCACTTTTAATTTGGTTTTGCAATCTTCCTCTTAAATATCATATATATAAATTTTTCCTTAGAAGAAAATTCCAGAACAAGGCAAATTTAAGTAATGATTAAAACCAATAAAATAAAAAATTAAAATATCACAATAATTATATTTTTAATATTTAACTATTATTTTAGAAATATTTATTACTTTGACAAACTTGTAAGTTGTTAGGAGGATATGATGCTCCAACCAAATCAACGATCTAACGAGTTTTTCACAATATAGCATCAAGTTACGGTCAAAGTCATGTTCAACCTTACATTTTCCTATGATTAAATTTATTTTATAAATATATATTAATTAATTAATTAAAAATATAAAAACATTAAACACAAACTAAATATTGATAATTAATAATGGAAGAATGAAGAAACTAGTTATTAATGAGTACTTATTTGCATACCATGCCAACATCTTTAAAAAAAAAAGAATGATAAGTACTTATCATGACAGAAAAAGTAAAAGTTAAAATCAAACTTATTTCCCAATTTTAAATATCAAATTGTAGTTTTCATTTTAAAAAATATATATTTTTCTTAATTTTAATATTTTTGAATTAACTAAAATATTAAAACTTTACCTTTAGATTAATATGAAATCATCAAATAATAATAAAAAATAAATATACATTAATTTTTTTAACATGTTTAAAATGATAATTCCAGCCTTAATTGTTAAGACTAACTTGAATTAATATTTGAAAAATATCAAAAATACTTAATTTATTTTAATTTAATTTTGTAATCTAATAAAAAAATTGTTTGAAAAGATTTAATTTAATTAAGTCATCAATTTAAAAAGAAACATAACATGAAAAAACATTTATCATCACCAATTAATGAAAAGATAAAGTTTTGATAATATTAAAACTGTAAATTAATATTTAATTTTATTCTATCGTTGAAACTAAGATTAAAAGACTTTAATTATATCGTTTGTGTTGATTTCTCTTTATATAATATTGGTTTTTTCTTCTAAATTAAGATTACTTTGTGGATTGACTTGATTTTAAATCTTTATTATCACTACTACAAGAAAATTATAAAATAGAAACCAAATTTAAAAGACCAAAATAATTTGTTGCAATAAAAACTAAATTAGAGACCATTTTAGAAAAAAAAATTGATGTATAAATTAATTTATATTATTGTTAAATAGTTTTTAAATTAATATCTAATTAGCAACCAAGGTTGTAGAGACCAAATTTAAAAACTAAATAATTGGTAGTTAAAACTTTGGTTGCTAATTAGATACCAATTTAGAAACTATTTAACAATCATAGAAACTAATTTATAAACCATTTTTTTTAGTTTCTAAAATGGTCTCTAATTTGTAACTAATTATTTTGATTTTCAAAAATTAGTTTCTATTTCATGATTTTCTTGTAGTATATATTAAATTTGAAATCAAGTCATTAAAAAAATGACTTATATGTATTTACTTTTACATTCAATTTTCTCTTTACTATTTTTTGTTTAAAAGTTGTATCTTTTTTAGATAACAAAGTTAGTAACAGATAATTAATAAACTATTATTGTAGAGGAATATTCATCAATCTTCATATCTATGTAATGATGCTGGACTTATTATTATTACCTGAACAAATAGTTATGTTCTTGAGGAAAAAAGGATATCAGAATAATATTGAGCACACCAAAAATTGTCCATTGCATTCATACTAAGGTGCAATGTTTTTAAAATTAGAATTGTCGTCCTAAAATTAAATTTAGAATTATCATCTAATCAGTTAAAACTCTTATTTAAGGTTTTAAAATTTAATTATACTTAAACTGATATTAATATGATAACTAAATAATACTAAATACATAAAATTATAATTTTATGAGAGAAAAAATTATATTTAAAAAATATAATTTAAGAAAAAAAATCATCCCTTGTTTCAAAGAGTAATAACACAATTAATAATCAAAATACCATAAAGTTATACAGTATACTCTGCATAAATTATTTTTAAACTAAATTCAATATTTTAAAATTTAACAACAGTTAAAATCAATCATATATATTTATTTTAAATTCAATATATGTAAAACAAATATTCATTTCTCATTACACAAATTAAAATATTATCAATTAAGGAAAAAAATATTTATCCTATCAATTTTATTATTTTATTCAATTTAATCTCCCTATTAATAAAGTATTCAATCAAACTTAATATTTTTTAAAAACGTGACCACTTTTTACTTAGTTATTTTCATATAAACATATTTTATAAAACTAAAGATATTAATTTTTAGATATAAAAAGAGACAGATGTTACATTTATAAAATTAAACACCTTGAACATTTTATTAATTAAGGGATTAAATAAAAAAAATAAAAAAAATAAAAAGGTATTTAAGGGTTAAGTATGTAAAGTAGCAACATTTAACATTTAACTATGCATGAGTGGTGATCCCAGAATCAGAAAAAAGAAGAGAATAATTTGCTTTGTCGTGTTTTTTTTTGTGTGGCTATCATTAATCTGAAGCGAAGATATTTAAAGAAATCGTAGGTAGAAGAAACTAGCAACTGCCACTTCGATTCTCTTGCCATGGCATTAACTGCCTTTACTTCAATCAACAGAATTCATGGTAGCACTTTGATGTTTCCTCCCAAACAACACGATCACAACCTTAGAATTCACAGGTTTCGATGCAGTGGAACTAACCCAAATGAAGACTCACAGCAACCACAGAACAATGCCCTTCTCAAACTTGCATGGTATAGTTCTGAGCTTCTTGGCATTGCAGCCTCCGTTTTCCGTTCACCAACTACTGAGGAACCTCCTCCCCAGCGGCTTCTTCAGACCATTCATCGAGCTGCAGTTGTGGACACCATCAAAGAAGACTTCCAAAGATCCTATTTTGTCACAGGTTTTGTCATACCCATTTGCTTAATTTCTCTGGGTCAATTCCAAATTCTTTTCTTTCATTCATCAGAGATGATTTTGATGCAGAAACGATGTGTCATTAGTGAAATTTAAGTTATTACTACCCTCATAATGGACCATCTATTCCTTTTCAACGCATGCTTTCTTCACTAACAACTCAGCATCGCATTTGATTTTGAATTCTCAATATGTTTCATTCGCAAATCTTCTACCTGAAGTCTTAAGTCTGTCTGAAAAGCACAGTTTTTTTTGAGATTATAAATGATTATCGGACATTTAAACTGATTAATCTCCCTGTGGTAGTGGTTGATCAGTTGATAAGCTGTATGGTATTGTTACAGTCCCTCATTCTCTTTTATGTAAATTGTTTGTTAAAATTGTGGAATCAATTCTTATTTCTTAGTATATAACTGGTTCAAACCTCAATTGTATGATATCAGAGTATGTTGAAGGTCATGTATTAACTAAAAATAAGACCAACTTTAACTTTTCTAGTGTTCCCTGAAGCAACTGTCTAGTTGCAGGCAAAGACAATATCATTATATTTAGAACTTCTCCACAAGCTATTGTTGGAGAGCAAAATGAAATAAGGTTTAATTTTTCTAAATTCTTATTGTTTTTAGGTTGTGTATAGGCTAATTTTGGCTTAGAGAATGTTCTCTCATCCATGGTAACCTCCAAATCATTGCTTTTCATATAAGGAGCACTTGACTAGCATAAAACCAAACTAATTTTACTAGTTAGTAATTTGACTGTATATCAGACAGTTCACATGGTGAATCTGTTCTTCTCAACCATCAGGAGATCTGACACTAAATGCTTATGAAGAGGATTGCGAATTTGCGGATCCAGCAGGGTCATTTAAAGGGCTTCAGCGTTTCAAAAGGAACTGCACTAATTTTGGGTCCCTTCTGGAGATGTCAAACATGAAGCTTATGAAGTGGGAAGATTTTGAAGTGAGGATAAATTTTGATTCATTTTCCTACATTTTTAGTTTTAGAAGTCTTATTCCTAGTCAAGAAGAGCATATTGTGTTCATTGCATTTGCTTTCTACTGCACATGGATTTAGAAACTCAATTAAAAATTTCCATGTTTCTTATTACCTGTTTGCCATTTTTTCAAAATGCTGACATTGCTTTTGTACATATTTTTCCTTGACAGGATAAAGGAATTGGCCACTGGCGGTTCAGCTGTATCTTGTCCTTTCCTTGGAGGCCCATTCTTTCTGGTACATATCGAGCTTTATCTGCATACACTATCATAATTCACACTAAATGCAATGAAATTTGACCATGTTGGTATGTGCTGCAGCAACTGGATACACAGAATACTATTTTGATGCACAATCTGGAAAAGTATGCAGGTGATAAAACTGTCATTTGTGAAGGTTTCAGTCCTATCATTTGATCAATCATCTAAATATCTATGAAAAATTTCAGGCATGTGGAACACTGGAATGTTCCCAAAAAGGCATTGTTCAAGCAAATTCTAAGGCCTAGCCGTGGATTTGGCTTAAAAGATTATGTGAATAAGTGGTTGAAAATGGTGCAGATGAAGCTTTAAATTACAATAGTTCAGTATATTACTTGGAAATATTGGATTCTTTATGTAACCTTATGAAGGTCTCTAGCTGCAGATACTTAGAAGAAGGATCAATTTGAATACTCCTTGTATAATTTTAACCAAAAAGGATAAACAAAATAGCACAGATGTAACTTACAACTTTTTTCTTTTATATTTTTGTTCAATACCTATGTATTTTTACTTATGCTTACTGCAATTACAGAATTTAGCCTATAAAAATTAGAAAAACAACTCTGTTAGCTCTATAATAATAACCAATAAGGAAAAAAAAAAACTTAATTTAGAACACTAAACCCTATTCAAAACTCAAATTGATCTTTCTACGTAACATACTTGTATCAAATCTGGATCTGGTAATTCTTTTTAATCCTGTATAAAAATAAAAGTACAAATAATTTAACATGCTTCTTGTATGATAAGAACAGCAACCATAATGTTCAACGTAATGCAATTTTTTTTCACACACATCTTTGCCATAAATACCTTGTGCATGGTATAGTTGAGATCAATTTCCAATGGTATAAGCATGGGAGCCATAATTTATTTTCTGACAACTTGTAGAGGAAAAGTATACTTACTAAAAGAGAGAAATCAACTCCAAGCAATAAATGCAAGAGATAAGATTTGAACATCTAACTCAAAAAAATTAACTCCATTGATCACTAAACCAAGATAACTTCTTCCAGTATTGATGCCAATTTTTTTTTTATATATATGTATAATTTATAAATTGAAATATAATTTTAGTTCCCAACTCTGTTTTATTTTAATTCCTGCAAAAATTTGTTAGTTTTCAGTTTCTTCTAACCATTTGTTTTTGGTCCTTAAAATCTAAATTTTTGTTTATAAGAGCAAGTTAAATTGTTTTTTTTATAGTGTAGAAAATGAATTTTATATGTAGATTTAAACGGAGGAGAAACAACAAATGAAACAAGGGAAAAAAATCAATCGTAGAATTTATAATAATATTGTAAAATGTTTCTTTAGAATTAATTTAATTTTGATTTGAAATAAGTCGGCTGCGTTAATAAGAAGTCAATTATCGATCCTATAATTTATTTTAAAAGAAAAAACTTAAATTGACTTATAAAATGATTTTGCTCAAAAATTAATTATCATTCCTAAAATCTATTATAAAAATTTTATCTGAATTGACATATAAAATATAAAAGAAATATAGTTTCACATCTTCAAAAACAAAAATAAAGAATCTTGGTTCAAATCATTAGCTGTATCTTTCATATGAAGGAGTTACACAATAAAGAAACCCCAGACTTTTCTCCCCAGTATAAACTAAATCAATATGGATATAAAGTAAGCAAATTAAGTGCATAGAGCATCCATATGTAAAAAAAAAAATAAACCCACTAAACTAACAGGGAATCAGAACAACAAAAATCATCTAGTTTCAGAGTTTGCTCCATTACCCTACTTCAAAACTGACGTTTATGGTAGAAATTCCATATGATATTGGAGAACAAAAAATAAACATCAAGACAGTTTTGCATTGGCCTTTGATCAACAAAAAGATAAAATAAAATAAAAAGTTACTGAAGTGATTTTAAGTATATCATTTAAGCCGTATCCATCTTCTGAACTGCTTCAAATGCTGCAGATGCTGCCTTTTCCAAACCTAACCTCTGCAACTCATTTGAAAAAACATCTGCATCTGTCTTGCTTATTTTGTACGGGCTATGGCGAGCATCAGGAAACGAACCATTTGTAACATCTTCCTTATACTCCAGTAAGGCTTTATTGATGACGTCTCCTACACGTGCATACTGCTTACAGAATTTTGGAGTAACCTAAAAAAATTCATCACCTCAAAATTAGCAATGAATCTCATAATGTTTGAAAGAAAAACAAGGTTAAGAGATGCTAGAAATACCTTTGCATGGTGGGGGTGTTGTAGCATACCAAGCAGATCATGGTAAACCAACACCTGAGTGAACAATGAAACAAAATTATAAATCCTCTGCTTTCCCTTTTACCCCGAAAGGTTTCTTTTGTTTCTTCCCAACAAAAACAAATGTAAAATTGAAACTCAAACAATGCTGTGTTCAATTATCTGAAAATGACTAAGGGATAATCAAACAAGAATCCTGCTCTAGCCATGAATTTAGAATACTCCTTAAACTAAAACATTTAATATTAGTGTCTTGTTTCTCTAAGGTGGTGTTGTCTTCTTTATTTATAGTGAGATTTTTCCCTTTAAGGTCACAATTAGATTTTCCTTCTTATTTCCTTAATTCTATTGTTCTGTTTTTATTATGTTGATTTTCTTGGCACAATTTTATGATCTGGATATTGACCCAAATTATGGTCTGAATTGATCGATCCATAGAATCAACTGATAACCTATCGACACACAACCCCTCAAACTCTGGTGCTTGCATAAAGTCTAATAGCCTAGCAAATGATCTGGTGAAAGTCTATTGGCACAGTCCTGGATGAACATAAAACCATATCATCCTCAATTTTTAGAAAAGTGAGCAAAGTTAAAACCATATCATCCTCAATTTTTAGATAAGTGATCTCAGTTAAAACCATATCATCCTCATTTTTTAGATAAGTGAGCTCAGTTAAAACCATACCATCCTCAGACTCCATTTTTAGAAAAATGAACTTAATTAAGACTATATCCACTCAGTCGATTATTCGATAGGTAAGCTCAGTTAATTATTGATGGTTGTACTCACTTTTACACACTATCATCCGAATCAATTTAACTATTCAACATGATTAAGAATGACAACCCTTAAAATGAAATTTAGGAAGCTACAAAAACGTATCAACATAACATCGCCTATCAAAATTCTATCATATTTATTAACTATTATTTTGTTTAAAATAGATATTTTTTTTTAATAATTTTACTAGTACAACTTTTTTAAGTAAATAATATAATTTCTTGTAATAAAATAATTAAAAGTTTTTTATTTTATAATTGGTTAGTTCTACGTCATATAAAAAAATATATATTTAAATAAACTAAATATTAGATGAAGAGGACAAACACATAGATGACAAAACAGAATAAATAGTGTTGTTTTGTTTGAGAAAGATAATCAAATAGAAACAAAAATCTACCCATAACAAAATTTATTTATTTTACTGAAATAATAATCATTCGAAATAATAACAGAAATAAAATGAGTGAAATTAGAAATATGACAAAGTATACTTTCATATTTTTTCTCAAGTACATGAAAAAGTGTACTTGCAGATTTGATGAATAATAATTTAGTAATTCACGACACTAGTTTCTAATTAAAGGAAGATACTGAAGACCAATTTAAGCATATTCTCGAACTCAATAAAGTCCAACACAGCAGCATAATGAAACAGTAAACACCTTCAAATAAAGCAAAGATCAAATCTTGCTACTTTTACTAAAAGAAAAATAAAAAAAACTCATCTCAATCACAGAACCCTAGCAAAAAGGGAAATCAATCCAACTGACCTGTCCACTGCAAAAGGGTCCAGCACCAATTCCAATTGTGGGGATTCGAAGGGCTGCCGTTGCTGCGGCGGCAACAGGCGGAGGCACACATTCCAGAACAACAGAAAAACACCCTGCTTCTTGCAAAGCCAATGCAGTCTCTACAACCTACACACACACCCCTTCCTTTCAGTTTCAGAACAACAATAAAATGAATCAATTCCCAAATAGATGGACGAAGAGAGAGACCTTGACAGCACTGGCAACATTTCTTCCTTGAGGTCTAAACCCTCCTAAAACACTAATGGCCTGAGGAGTAAGACCCACATGGCCCATGACAGCAATTCCAGCCTCAACAATAGCCTTCGCTGCAACAATTCTGGAAGGAGACCCTCCTTCAAGTTTTATGGCATCCATTCCACCTTCCTTCAAAATCCGAACCGCTGTATCCACCGCCTGCAACACTTAAAAACATTCAACCATGACTGAAACAATTAAACAAACATCACAGGCGCATCAACACCACCTGATTGGGATTGGACTCGTAGGTCCCGAAAGGCAAGTCCCCGACGAGGAGCGGCGTCTTGGCCCCGCGGGCCACGGCGCGGCAGTGGACAAGCATCTCGTCGAGCGTGATGGGGAGCGTGGTGTCGTGGCCGTGGACCACCATGGCGGCGGAGTCGCCTACGAGACAGATGTCGACGGCGGCGGTGTCGAGGTGAACGGCGGCGGGGTAATCGTAAGCCGTGACCATGGTGATGGGCTGGGACGATCGGTGCTTCTCGCTCAAGTGCCTGAGCGTGACTCGCTTGTTCGGGTTCTGCGCCGTGGGACCCGAATAGACGGTGTTCTCGGGAACGTTGCTGAAGCAACGGAGAAGACTCGCCATAGAGCCACGAGAAGCGTTTCTCGCTCGCAACAAAGACGCCATTGTGCGGTGCAGAGTGAGGGGAATTGAAGGGAAGGAAAAACACAAATTGGATTCACCAACTACTTTCAAATCTTGTGATCATCACTACTGTGTGTTGACGGAAAACATTAAAAAGTGTCTGTGCTTCTGTTGTTACAAAGATTTATTACTTTTCTATGGTAATTTTAATCAACACATTATTAATGTACCATATTTAGAAATTTTATATAACTTATTTAATCATTTTTTTAAATAATCATATTCACAGTAAGAAAATTATAAATGATCAGAAAAATAGCAAGGAAGAAGAAATTATGGGCATTGGAAAAAAAAGCAAATAAGATGGAGATGCGGGGTATCGATCCCCGTACCTCTCGCATGCTAAGCGAGCGCTCTACCATCTGAGCTACATCCCCATACATTTTCTTATTACAATAGTTAAGATTCATTTAAATATTATTATATGTCTTGTTACATGAAATTCAGAACCATATATATGAAAAGTAGTATTATTATAAGGCCATTATATATACATAGTTTGAGAAGATGCAGAAAGGTGGAAAGTTAAGTTACATATAAAAGGAAAACACATGATGATGTTGGTGTGCATTGTGCAGTGCATTTATTTAGTTTGTGGGAAGCTTTGTGGTGTGGCTAGGCGAACATGGTGGAGAGGGTTGGAAGCTTGATCTCTCCGTTGTGAGAGAGAGGGATGGTGAAGTTGCCAATGACAGGAAGGTCAATAACGAGACGAAGATCCAGTTGGTAGTCTATGTCCCAGTCAGCACCAATGTCCTTAGCAAGGGACATTAATATGCTGTATGGAACCTTAACTGGGACATCCACCATGGTCGTGTCCTTTCCCTTCAAAGATCCTGGGTCCGGAATTGTCCCTGATGCTATCTCCCTTCACAACACAACACAAAAACATAAAAAAACACTCATTTCTATGTTCATTCTTAATAATCTTATACTTATCAAATACTCACACCAGTTTTTTATTACAGTGATGTAACAATCAGAAAGGGTACCTGGACGCGCTTTTGAAAGAGTAGTTGATCTCACAGATGGGAATTGGAGTTGAATAAGGGTTACGAACAGCGACCTTCACCAAGTACTCCATACTATCTTTGCTCACGCGCTTGAAGTCCACGTCGCTCACACTCGCCTCAGGCTTCGCCATTTCGCTTATCTTCTCCGACACGAAGTTCGTCGCTTTACCCAACAACTGCGACATTTTTTAGTTTCAACGATACGCTTAACACTGGCGCTGTGAAGAACGTAACAGATGCATAACCAATTTATATAGCAAGAGGTAAATGGAACGCTTGTCCTAATATGCCAGTACGAGGATCCTGCTACTGACACGTGTGTGTCCCTTACCCGACACTTCATGAATCGTGATACGTGTCGCACGTGCCCCGCTTCGGGCAATGATCCTCATCACTCATCCTGTGTCGAAAGAACCAGAAGAATAGTATTCAATGGTATTTTTTTAATTATGGATAATAAACCAATATTTAGATTATGCTCAGGATACTTATGGTAAAATAATAAATTATATATAATCACTATTCATATTAAATAATATTTTTAAGTATTGAAATTATACTGTAATTTATAATTCATAATGTAAATCGGTATAAAATTATTTTTAATTATCAATAAGTTAATTGAAAATAAATCTAAACTAGAGTAAATTATAAAATAGAATAATTTAAAGATAAATTATGTGAGAGATAAAAACGGCTAATTTACTGGGTCACGATTTCTTGTATTTGTGCCAAAGTATGCCAAAGCTTCACTTTTAAAATATTAAGAGGTGAAAGCTTCACATTTAAAATATTTATTCTGAATTATAATATAGAATACATTATTTTAACGTTTAATTATATTAATAATGTAAAAGTTTATATTCTACACCAAAATCATAAATTCTCCTAGTGTAGCGATTTGTGTCCTTAAATTAAGTGTTAAACATAATTGTAAAAAACTATTAAATTTTAAAAACAATTATCTTAAAAATATTGATAAAATAATATATTAATTAATTAACCAGATAATATGAATTAATAATATAAAAATTACCGTCGCATTCAAAATTAAACTGTAAGAAGTTTAACTAATTGAAAGCATATGTATGTGTCTGCTTTTTTTGCTAAGGGGATAAGTAGATACAACTTCCTAGCTAATTTTGCTAATTTTGTGTGTGTCTGCTTTTTTTTTTTCAAATAAATTCCATGGACCGCCGTATAGGAGTTTTAATTGTTGAAGTTTATATAAATATTAAATTAGTTTTTTAAATACTAGTACTATAATATTAACGACAGTTAAATTGACTTTAACATGATGTTAAATTTTTTTTAAAAGTAAATTAAAACTATAAAATATTTTTTTAATAAAATTTAAATAAAAAATATTAGTTTGACTAAATCTATATTAAATTAAATAAATTTTACATAAAAATATAATATTAAATAAATTTTAAAATAAGAAACATCAGTGAACTTACGTTAAATTAAATAAATTATAAATAAAAAATATTAAAATTGATTAAATTTACGTTAAAATAAATAAATTTTAAATCGACGTTAAATTAAAATTAAAAGAATTTACAACATTAGTCAATTTTATCTATATTAATTTCTTTATGATTCATTAAAGTATTATTGATATTAAAGTTTGATTAGAATATTAAAGTTTGTTCTTCCTTACATTTTTATTGTCTAAAAAGTTATATCAATAACTACAACTAAATAAATAGATCCAAAACAAAAAATTACAAAAAAAGAAAAAATTGAAAACTGGTGGACCAATCCACTAGTCATCCTATGATGGGACAAATTACCAATTTCAACCCGTATAATCTTAAAGAGTCAATCCATTCCGTCCCGTTTTTGACAAGCCAAAATGGTTCAGATTGACCGATTTTTTCACCCCTATAAATTTCTTGTAGGGTTAGGTGATGATTCGTTTTGCTATATCTTTTTATACTAGGCTATTTAGAGTGGATTATGAGATATAACCTAAAATGTTTTTTTAAGGTTTGGAGTATCATTTAAATACTTCAATTATATTCATTTAATTCTTTCCTTATCAAGTAAAATATGCTAAAAATAATATTAGAATTGAATGAGAATGCACTTATTAAATTGTTTAAACACATATCCATTTTTTATTTGAATTATTATTATATTTTGATTTGTTATATATATATGTATTGGTACAACATATAATTTTCGATTAGGTAAATACATTTTACTATATCCATCACAATCTCATCGTAATGCTTAACTCAGCTTTGATATCTATATATATATTTGAATCAACAAAGAATAAATTAACAGGAAGTACAAGGGATGTTTAAACCCATTTACAAACAATGTATTGTATCCAATTACAAAAATAGATTCATATCAATGTACCAACTAAAAAAATATATCCCATGTACCAACTATAAAATATAACCTTCAAGATACCCTGCATTCTCGGATACAGCCCATAAAATACAAGATTGCATACATATTACACACACATCATTTCAAGCTATCCTGAGGTTTAAGTTTTGAATTCTAGAGTTTGGTAATGCATAAAGTCTGAAAACAAAGGTTGGTGGATGTTTATCCAGATCTACAGTTTCCTTTTGTAGTTGCAACATTTAGCTTATCATGTTCTTGCCTACTCCAAAACGCCTTCATAGAATGCACCCAAATTACTACCACCACTTTGTGTTACCTTTAGCCATGTGTGCAGTACTGATAAGGTAGCAATGCTGAAACCCTTGCATATATTTCTTTTTCATGGTATGGTACATGTCTGCACCTATCATTGTTAGCACAAAAAATACTCACACAGAGCCTACTATCTTATCTATTCCTATCTCATTCAGCATTTTCTATTACTTAACCGTATCCTAATTCAACTAAGATATTTTAAGACAAGTAATAAGATTTAGACACCAATCAGAATAGGTGAAATTCAATCTTGAATATTTGTTTGTTATCTAGTCTCATGTTTTTAACTGCACAATAGTACAAATCTCATTTGCATCTGTAGTTTCTCCTTTGTATATGATATTATTTCTCTAGTTCTAGATTTCCCACACAGTTGTCATCCACACAAATCACCAAACTGAATTTTGCTTTTTTATTAAAAACCAAGAACTGAAATTTTTGTAGGTGTTAGGATGAAAGATTGTAGTGTACACTACCCTTCCCCAACCATTTGTAACACTGATTCCAAACTCTCCATTCGAATTTACAAGGAAAAAAACAGATGTGGCTCATTGTTTTCTCTTTGTGCTCACACATTACAAATAATATGTTGGTGACCACTATTTCCTTTCTCACTAAGTTATTCTTGGTGACTATTTTATTGATAACCAGTCTCCAAGCAAAGTGTTGAGCAGAGAGAAGTGTCCCAACCTCAAATATTTTACTAAATACTTCCAAAAGCAGATTTGACTGAGTATGTTTCTAGTCTCTCATCTGTTCATGCCCTCCCTATCATACTTGAACTCAATTATCTCCTTTCATAACCCTCCCTCTCCGTTCCAAGTTTCCATCTCCATTTTTCTAGTAGGTTTATATTAAATATTTTAATCTATCCTTTACTCCTAGCTCTACCAATTCTTTAGGTTTGCAGACTAAGGTTCCTTCTTCCTTCATATCCCAACCCATATGAACTTTCTTTGCATTTTTTATCTCTCCCTTTCAACATTTACATGCATCTTAAGAAAAGATAAGTAAAATAAAGGAAGGGCTGTAATGACATATTTAAGTAGACAAAAGCCCGCTAAGGACAGATATGCAATATCTATCCATATATCATTCTTTGCAATATATTTTACATCTCAATTACACCAATTGATTAATTAGAAAGCAAATTAAGATCCTAAATACAAGAAAATGAAACTTATGTTCTTGATAGATGGAGTTTTTTTTTTTTATAGATGGAGTTACATTACATTACATATATTTGTGTAAATCCATACACATGCGCATGCATGTGTGGCTACAGCAGAGAAGCAGGAGAAGCGTTGTTGTTGGAACCTAACCTAGAGAGAAACTGCATTTGCTTAAGAAGAGGTGCCAGGGTTTCCATGAGCTTTTCGCATGGATGATTGTGAATTCCCTCGTAAGTGGTCACCACGATGCTTGTGTCTTTGGATAACCTTTGCACCTGTTTCTTCACATTGCACGTATGATGCGTGCAACGGTAGTAGCTTCTTTGTGGTCCAATGCAAAATGAAAATATGTTTATATGCACCATCATTCAGTTATATATACAAACAAGTTAATCGTTGTAAAAGTTGTAACAATTCGCTAAATAAAGTTCATTTTGGGTGTGAATATGCCAAGGTCTTCATGATCTATAATAAACTAAATCTAACCATCTTAGATAATTTAATAATTTTTTTTGTGGAATGGAAGGATCTATATGATTGCTTATAAGTTATTAGTAATAAAAAATCCTTCTATCTAATTAAATCATATATATATATAATGCGTTTTGGTTTGAGAAAATATTTTTATTTTATTTATTAGCTGAAGTTTATAAACAAAACTAAATAAGTTATTTTCACAAGTTTTTGTTGTACAATTTTTTAAATAAGGAAAAAAAATTACCAATTAATACCATGCTAATTCATCATGCTAATTTTTTTTCTTCGGTATATAATAAAAGACTAATATCAGTTCACCAAGAAATTAATACCATTCTCTTCGATTAATGTTTATTTTCCTCCTTTGAGAGTAGATTAGATAAGCATAACCGTGCATGCATGCAACGTGAAAGAAAGGTAACTTGGTTTATAACGCACCTGGGATGCATGTTGTTCTTCACGGCTTTCTGCCCATATTTCCTCCAACGATAACCATCATCCAGAATATCATCTGCACTTCGAGTCTGAAACGCAAACCTGGGTCGTGTTGTCTTCTTCATTCTGCCTCCTTTCCTTTTATCTTTATCATTCTTTTCATCCACGTGAGCACCATTTTCTGCCATCAAAGCACAGGACAAGGATGACGAAGACGAGGATGAAGAAGAAGAAGAAGCGTATTCCATGGTGGCCTTGGCATCCCCAAGGAAATTGTTGTTGCCAGAGAAAAGGTTAACCCAGTCTATGTCATCATGCAAGCCTTGAGGTTCCAAAGGGTTTTGCATCATTGACGAGGGAGTGAAAAGGAAGGGTGGAGGGTCTTGGCTTTCCATTGAATGTTACTAGGGAAGGTGAACAAAAAATGAGATTGTTTTGAGGTTGAAAGTTATAAAGCAGAAAGATGGTGGAAGGTAGAAGAGGTTGGACAGCCACTCACAGTCATGTGTGTGAAGAAACTGAGAGCATGCATCGGTGATAACGAAAGATATGCATGTTGGTCACGTCTTCTAAATTTGTGTCATAGCATGCATTTACATGAATTAAAGAGCAGTTGAACAAAAAGTAGTTGAAATATAGTTGAGTTTAGCTTTGTGTGCAACATATACCTGAATTAACTGAGAATAAGGGTTTTGTTTCTATCTCAATGTTTTAACCATATGCCATCTGCTTGGGAGATGTTAATTTTTCTCCAATTCCCAAAATGTTGAAATCGTGTGCTGTTTACCAACCAAAGGATTTGACCACTTTGCATTGACACTTTTGATGCTATCATTTTAAAATACATGATGTTGTGAAGATGTCATACTAGCAAAAAACATACATTTTAAAATGCTCCAGCACTTTCGATAAAAGCTCTGGAAAGGAATTTTTTTAACGGATGTACACTTATTGAGCAAAAAAAAGATAAAAAAAATGATAAATGTTGTAGAAAGAAAAGAATAAAAAATATATAAAAATAAGAACTAAAAGATATTAAAATTGAAAAAACTCGATGATGTGATGTGATTCTAAATTAAGAAAACTTACAATTTATGTATTATAAGTTCATTGACTTCAAGCTTACATTTATCATTATAAAAAAAAATTACATTTATTTACGGAAATTTTTTGTAAAAAGTGAGAATTTTTTTTGTTGATAATAAGAAAATTTCTACCGTTAATATTAATAATACCGTTAATATTAAAAAAATATTAATATTATTATTATGATTAAAATAATATAATTAATATTAATTAATTACAATTTACAATATTAATAGTATTAATAAAAATATTAATATTAATTACAATATTAATGATATTTATAAAAGTATTAATACTAGTAACAATAATAATATTAATACTTATTACTATTATTATTATTAATAAATCAGTAATAATATTATTAGTAGTATTATTAATAAAATATTCTCCATATATAGATTCGTAGGAATTAATGTCTTCGAATGGTAATATTAAAACTATTAATAATGATAACAATAATATTAGTGATAGTATTAACATTAATATTCATAATATTAACAATAATAATAATAATATTAATATTTATTATTATTAATAATAAATATTAATATTATCTATAAATATAAATTTGTATGTAAATTTACCTAATAATAAAAAATTGTAAGTAAACTTTTCTACTATGTAGGTAATACCTATATATATATATGCATAACACACTAATAATAATAATTATAAAATTAGTAATTATATGAATAATATTAATTATAATATAAGTAATATTAATAATAATAATAATACTAATATTTATTATTATTCACTCACATATAATAGATATGTAGGTATTATTTACGAATATATCATTAGGTATATGTAATACCTATATAATAATAATAATGATGATGATATTATTATTATTATTTCTATCACTATTAATAATATTATTAATAATAATTAATAAGTAATAATTTGTATGTAGTATTGAATTTATTAGAAAATACAAATTTGTAAATAATAATTTATATGTAATGTTGAATTTATTTATAGATAAAAATATGTAGATAATGATTCATGAATAATTTTTAATTTTTTTTCTCCGATTACAATTTCTTTAGATCAACAAAATGAATGATAAGTTTGGATTAACTTTTTTTATAAATACTTTTAGATAATTATTAATATTTTGTGTAGAAGTAAACATTTTCCTGTGATGGAAAGAAGTTAATGAGTGTATAATACCATATTTTAAGCATAAAGAATTATAAAAGTATAAAGAAGTCAGCCCATGCTTTCAGGACCAAAGATAAGGGGAAATTTCTTGTTAAGAAGAAAAAAAAAGTGTTGATTTGGACTCCAAAACAATACAAGTTGGTGAACTAATAAGAATAAAATATGAATATTCAAACACAAACCACAACAAAATCGAAAATATTCAAAACGTAACAATCACCACCTATAACCTGTTTATAACAGTACAGCTACAAGAACTTCGATCATTGTTTTTTATGCTTCAGTGATTCATGACACATAGTCCAAATCCCCCTCAAAGTAACATAATTTTCATAAGAAAAATTTGTAACATTCTTTGGGTTTCACTTCACTCATGGACACGCAAAGTTTTGGAAATATAAAAAAAAATAGACATTCACTAATTTTTTCTTTAAATTGTTTTTAATGAGTTTTGACTTAATTTTTATATTTATTTATAATTTTTTAATAATATTTTTTTTTATATGATAATGGTTGAAACCTGAAGTCTAATTGATATGTTAAGTTTTATAATAATGTCTAAGATGATAGTTTATTAAATCATTTCTTTTTATTAGTCAACAACATAATGAACCCTGTTTATTTTAAACTCCAAATAACAATCACCAAATTATTTATATACCAAAATCATTACTTTCAAAATATTGTATGTTGGCTTTTAAGAACTGGGTCATGTTTTTAAACTTTAAACTACAAGAGTGAGACATAATGACATATGGGCTTTATCTATGATTTGATTTGGCTTCACAGCAGAAGATTTTTCAAAACCAGAAATGATAACATCCAAGTTGATAGAATCATTTCATACGTGAGAGTTGGATATAATTGTTCTCTTTAGATGGATTTTTCAATTTGACATATTTATTTGTATTTTCCTTTTATTGAAGCATTGCCTTTATCAACACCAATCACTATGCTTAGTAGAACTTAACATTGCTTTCAATTGATGAAATTGAGTCGAGTCATTGGAAGTTGCACCTATGCTCACAGTGATGCTTCTGCTACGCCACTCTGCTGCAGTCATAGTTGTTCAAAATTCCTTCTATTTCCTTCCTCCAAGCTTCCTTCCTATAGCTGACTCAAACATCCTCCAGAAGCCATTACACGTTAGAAAAGTGACAGTGAAGTTGGCAATGATGACTGCATACTCAAATGAGTTTTCTGCAGCTGCTTTCTTAGCTTTAACGCTGCCAAACTTCAGTCTTGGCTTTATAATTTTTCCTTACTACTCTTAGAGGCAGAGTCTAGTCCCTGCTACACAACTTGTTAAAAAACTGACCCAAACAATCTTAATACTTGCTGTCACAAAATGTAGCCTAGCCTAAAAATTCCTCTCCCACTACCACACCACTCCATGCCATTCTCCTCTCCTACCACCGCTTCCTTTTTCCACAACTTACATGTTCACCACAACATCACCCCAGTCATCATCTATAAGAACTTTAAGTTCCTAAGGAGTGTAGACAATTTAAAGGATAAAGCACCCAGTCACAATAAGAAAAGTTGAAGTTCTTTATTCTCCTCTTCATTCATCCATGACCATGCTTGTACTTGTGCCTAGCTAAATTGTGTGAAATTCATTATCGAGTGGATGGAGGATTTTGAGACATTCCGAGCAGCAACAAGTTCAGATCAGTCATACACATCAACTTTAACTCTAAGCCTCTCTCTTGTGCTAGATGAATTCTATGACAATTTGAAATCGGTGGGAGTTTCTGCAGTTTCTGGTGTAGGAATGGAAGCCTTCTTTAAGGTTGTTGAAGTCAATGCAGAGGAATACATGGAAACCTACAAGTATTGTCTTATTTTCATTATTACGTTACTATTGATTTAGCATATACAACAGGGTGTGATAGAGGGTGATGAGGATGAAGATGAAGACGAGGAGGTTAAGAAGTTCGGCTTCTGACGGGATTAATCACCCGTTAAACTGTATAAGAGTTTGTATTGTGCATTTTTCACTTTCATTTGGTGCACATGTATACAACCTTAAAAGTTTATTACCAATTATTTAACCGGTTTATTTCATATAGTTTCATTTGCTCTAGGTTTATTTCGTTAATGTTTTTGCAATCCTTGCAGAGATAGTTGTGTTTTGATTTTGATGCAACTTGTTTTTGTATTTATAAATTTATAAATGACTTGAACATTTGCTTCGCCAGAAATCTGTAGTGATTTTGTCTTGTGTGACAAGGGAAGGGGTTCTTATTGTCATCTCCACATCCAACAAACCTGAATAATATTTTCTTTTTCACAATTTAACTGGTATTTTGTTTTTAAACATAACTCCATACAAAGGAAATTTGGGCCAGATGAGTAAAGGTTGAGAAAACTGAAGAGAACACCTACGTGAAGTCTCCACTTCACTTGCTTCCGCCATAATTATATGTTTTTTTTTTTCACCCAATATCTCAAAGGATTGTTACCTCTGGTTAGAAGCCATAATAAAACTAAAGAATATTAACGAATTAAGAAAAAAAAACATGTACGGTTTTAATAAAATTTCTGATACCTCATCAGTTGCTCGGGTTCTGGCACTTCCCTACGGGATATTTTTAAGAATTATACTTGTGCGAGTACTTTTAAGGGATAAGCAAAGATGATGAGAGAGTTGTGTATTTTCTTGGAATTAAGGAAGCTGGCAAGAAAAAGGTATAGTTTGTTTTTTTCAAAATTCCAAACTAAACCCAACTCACAAAAACCCGTGCACGTTAGTACTCGGTGAAACGGATATGGGAAGTAGAGCACGCTCAAGCAGAAGGGGTGATCATGGGTACTCAAATGACTATACCACTTTCTTCTTCTCGAACTTTCCCCATGGCTATGGTGAAGTGGACATGATGAAGATTTTTCAAAAGAAGGCTAGGGTGAAAGAAGTTTTCATCTCTCGCAGGCTCAACAGATGGGGGAAAAGATTTGGGTTTGTGAGGTTTTTTGAAGTCAGAAATGTGGGACGCCTAGAGAAAGAGCTGGATAATCTATATGCTGGAAACAGGAAACTCCATGTAAACATCCCAAAGTACCGAAGGAATCAGCTAGAACCCCCTAAGGAGGTAAGGAGGGTCTCGAGACCTCCCTACATGGAAAGACAAAGAGATAAGGGGAAGAGCAAGGAGATATGGGTGGAGAAGAGAGGGAAAAAGTCTTTTGTAGAAGTTGCCAAAGGTGAAAAGCCACAGGAGAAATGGAAGGGGGAAGTAATAAAAACTCAATCACTTGCACTGCCATGGTTGGAGAGAAGCGTTGTTGGTCAGTTTAAGGAGGGTATGGACGTTGATCAGATGGGGGAGGAATTCGTGAAAGGAGGTATGCACAACATTGCAGTTAGATTTTTGGGAGATAACTTAGTGCTTATGACCCCTAGAGAAGGAGAGAACATAGGGGATATTATTAAGTTTAATAGAGACTGGTTTGACATTATCTTCACTAGCATTAAGTCGTGGTCGGTCTCTTGTGTGGCAGACCATAAAGTAGCATGGGTAAGATGCTATGGATTACCCTTATCATTCTGGAGTAAGGACTGCTTTATAAAGGTGCTAGGAGAAACGAATGAGTTGGTAGCGATTGATGCATCTACATTATCTTGGGAGAACCTGGAATATGCCAGGTTGCAGGTTCGGTCTAGGCTGAGGTGCAGCATCAGGGTAGTGAAGAGCGTGCAGTTTCAATAATCACACATGCAGTATAATCATCGAGGAAGAGACTCCTGCAAGTTACAACGACCTACACTTGACTAAGCACAGAGACTTCGACTCCGACAGTGTGTCCTCTTCGGAAACGTACGTGGAAGAAACAGCTTTATCTACGAAAAGTTGTGAAGAGGGGGAGAAATCGGGGTTTAGGGAGGTATTCCGACTAGATGGGGAGGAGGACGGAGGAGAGACGGCGGTGGATGGTGTGCAGAGCCCATACAAGACAAAAACGCCACTTATGGAATCATCCTCTAAAAGTAAAACGTGTCAGAAGACTGCCCCTAATCCTTTCATGAATAAAGAAAGTACAGGTCAGAAGGGGGCTCAAGGAGTTGACCTAGATCTTAACCCTACTCAAGGCTACGCTCTCTCACATCATAGTATTGAAGTACATGCTGAGCTGGCTAAAGTTGTGCTGGATATTGAATGTTCAAGTAGATTGCGGGAAACCATACCTAGCCCGACCCAAGTTAGGGAGCTGGAGGCCCATTTTTATGAGGCTCGGGTACCACACACAGCCCAAGTTGAAATGGGTGCTCCAGAGCCTGGATCTTCGCAAATGGTCAGTCGAGAGGTACATATTGGTAATGACCTGTGTGGCTGCATAAGCGAAGGTAAGGAGATAGGCATGAACGAAGCAGTTGTGGTTAGGGGCGTAGGTAATTCAGAGTTGATGCAAGCTTTTCTGCCGTTGACGGGGGTGAAAACGAGCAAAGAGGACAAGGAAGTATACGAGGGTGTCTCGAAGGAATTACCCCCGAAGTTATCATGGCGCAAATGGTAGGGAAGGAGGACGCAAGTGCGGGAAGTAGTTCAATCACCCCATCACGAAGCAGAAAGTCGAAAGGTCTCTTCGAACTGGGAGACTCCACCCCCCAACCAAGGCGGTCAGTAAGAATTTTGTCAAGGTTATCGAAAGCAGGGGCCTCTTCTCACGCAAGGAATGGTATGTGTTCGGACTCCTTATCTGATGGGGATGTTATGAATTGTAATCTTCGTTTCTGTGAGCCTTGTTTTTCGGATGAATCATCTAAATTATGGGAGACTGGGATGCAAGCTGGGCTGAGATGTCAAGGGGATGAGGAGGAAGTTATCAAAGAGTATAAGAGTTTGGAAGAAAGGGATACAGTGTTTAAGTCGAAATATGACGAGGGTAACAAAGATGGTCATCCATGTTGATAGTAAACCTGAATATTAGAGGTCTGGGGGGAAGTACTAAAGCTAGGTACTTGAGTCACATTATCTCTAGTGAGGGAGCAGATTTTGTATGTATACAAGAAACAAAATTGAGTGTTCTTTCGGATGCAAGGTGCTT
>Ga0123342_1000689_pt1 | contig 54858 bp, 22 predicted proteins | sample Turbeawhitnodule_FD_89960 | JGI IMG/M metagenome (GOLD analysis project Ga0123342, IMG submission 89960) | Root nodule microbial communities of legume samples collected from Mexico - Turtle bean Mexico white nodule | ecosystem: Host-associated > Plants > Roots > Nodule | place: Mexico: Nepantla...
AGAAATTAAGAGAGAGGGAGAGAAGAGAATTGGAGAGAGAGAGAAAGAAGAAAAGATGGTACTGTGGTGTGAAGAAGAATGTGGCACGCTGTTTCTGTTTCTTTAAAAAAAGGTGTCGTTACAACCAAACTCCAAAGGCAATGACTATTTGGTTGAGTCAAGTGTCATCTATTATGAGGATTTTTCTCTCAGAATTTATTACATGAAGTACACAAAAAAAAATCATATCATGAAATAAAAACTAATTTTTAAAAACCAAAATAATAAGTTACAATAGTAATTAAATTAAAAATCATTTTAGAAACTAAAAAAAAAATGATTTCTAAATTAGTTTCTATTATTGTTAAATAGTTTCTAAATTGGTATCTAATTAGCAACCAAGGTTTTTCTACCAAATTTAAAAACTAAATAATTGGTAATTAAAACCTTAGTTGCTAATTAGATACCAATTTAGAAATTATTTAATAATAATAAAAACTAATTTAGAAACTAATTTTTTTATTTTCTAAAATGGTCTCTAATTTAGTTATTATTGCAACTAATTATTTTGGTCTCTAAAAATTGATTTCTATTTCATGATTTTTTTGTAGTGTAGGTTTGCCCATGAAGCTGCAGATTTATTTTGGGGTTTGTGACAGTATGTAAAACAGGATTTAAAAAAAATAATTCTTTGAGAATCATTATTTCAGGGAATACCTGTCTGATCTTCAAAGAAGAACAATTCGTTATTTGAATATCCTTTCATCTTTTCATTTCCCATTTTTTCACCATGCCTTGTATTTTGTTCACCTCTTCTATATTCACAAAATCTTTCATTATCAAAGTTGAAAGAATAATTTATCCAAACTGTTTAATACTCATTTGTATTCAACTAAACTTTTAAGTTTATTTACCACATTTAGTTTAGAAGATCTAGATGTAGTTTATTTACCACACTTAGATTACAAGATCTTGATGTAAAGGTAATGTAATCACAAATTTCAAATTTCTCTTACAAGATTTGTTTGTTGAGTCAAATAGATGTTGATTGATAAAAGTTGTTTCAAGTTTAAACAATTTGAAAAGCGGTTGATTGTGAGATGTATTTTGAAGTTTGAAAGTCTTGGGGTTATTTATTGACTTGTGATTTCAGTGTGAATACAAATTTGAGCATTTTAAAACCATAAAAGTCCTTTGATTGTCTAAAAGTTGTAAAATTTTATATTGATGTTGGGTAAAAACTTTGAAATGGTTTTTGGATTCAGTTGGGTTAGTTAAATGAGACTTAATTTTTTTATATTTTCACTCAAGCCAAAGATTTCGCTTAACCGAAAATAGAACAAAAATTTTAAGTTTAGTCTTGGCCTTATTTCGCTCAAGCTAAAATAATACTATAACTAAGCTCAGTCTTGGCCCAATTTTCACTCAAGCGAGGGAATTTTTGTTCAAGCAAAAGTTGTATTGCAACTGAACTTAGTCTCAACCCTATTTTTATTCAAGCGAAACAATTTTTGCTCCAACTAAATTTCTTTTAAAAGGTTGCTTGATGGTTGCTTATTGCTTTAATTAAATTATATGAAAATTTTAACTACACATGTATTTGAAACAATGATTTTATGTGTTTATGTGATTTATTTTGATATTTTTCGAATTGTTTTAAAAGTATAAATTTTTGTGCAATTGGATGGTATATTGATGGGTAATATGAACTATGAATCATGTGAAAATGTGATCGAGACATAGTATTTTCGAGAAAGAAAATATCGTGTTGATATAGTTAGAATGTGCATTGATTTTGAATTCATCTAGAATGAAATATCGACTTTATTGGTATATTGAAATCATATAGATGAAGATTATCAGGTCCTGAGAATCGAATGAGGTTCATGTGACTAAGTCTGCAGTTTGAAAAATGATTGGTTTGACATGTCATATGAATTAACACTATTGTATGAGGTGACTTGATTCATGTGTATATGTAGTTGTGTGGAGAGATATCACATCGAAAGTAGTGTGACAGGTGCAGATCTCTGAATCTAAAACAATGCACAAGTTTTTTAGGAGTAGTGTCAAATGTTTATGTATGTATGTTAGTGAATTTCTAGCATGAGTAACTTTGAATATGATTTATTTGTAGATACTTGACTATTTAGTTTGTCGTTTATCATCTTTGGAATATTTTTATTGTCCAAGAGGTTTCCTGTGAGGGCCAAGATTCGGTGACCCATTTTATATACCAAGGAGCTTTATTTTGTCGATCGTCCTTAAAATTTTGTGTTTGTCAATCCTAAATGGGGACAATAAGTCAATTATGTAGGTCTACAACTCGATTTGGTACTAGTTGTGGATGAGTTACAAATTTTTATCAAACTTCATCTTGTAATCGCTCTTGAAGTTATTCTTGGTTCTTATTTTCCTTCGCTAGTTGTTGTTGCATATTGACTATCATATATTGAATAGTTTCTTTATTTTCTTAAAAAAGATTTTTCATATATATTTTGAGGGTATTCACTAAGATGGGAAGAATGATACCTTTAGAGATTTGAGTTAAGTTTTTTCCATTTTGAAAATCAAGCTGTTTGCTGAAGATAGAAGAAAGATCCACCTATAAAAAAAAATTCTAATCACTTATTACATAAGTGAGTAAGAGCTCTGGGAGATAATAAAAAACATTAAAATATTAAATAATGAGTTAATACTTATGATATGTTCTTGTTTTTATAGATTTTTACGTTTTTGATAAATAAGTTAAATATAGAATAGAATACAAAAATATGTTTAATATAATTTTTGTAAAAGATTATGATATATTATTAATGATAAGTTATTAAAAAGACTATAATTAAATATATGAATATTTTTCAGTGGATAAATACACTTATTTTTTGTTTTATTTATTATATATCAATCCAATAAAATATTTAAAAGAAGCCGATGTATTTTTTACAAGTAAAAAGCCTACAGAAAGAGTACAATTTTAAATACTAAAAATAAAACATCTATGAAAAATAATTCATTATAGTTAGTCTTAGATGAAGCATATCATTTCAAAACATTTTTCTGTAAAATTGACTAAAAAGTAATATTTCACTAATTACTAATAGTAAAGTAGTTGTCCCGGAAGATATTGCCTTTGGACGATAAATAATTAAAAATATAATAAATATTATTTTCTATTTATATATATTATTTTAGATTTTTAATTAAAACTAGTACCATCTAAATTTCTTTTTAGACACCAAGTTCTCATCCATTTAAATGCAAAACCATTTGAATTCAATTCTAACACGATACTATGTTGTTTATGGAACATTCTTTTAATTTTAACTCCTTAAAATAACATACTTTTAATTCCCTAATAGTTAACTTTTCCTAAATCTTCAAATTTCTCCATTTTTGCTTCTTCAACAGCAAATAGCTATCCAAAACAGTAATAAATGAAAAATTGCTGCAAAATTTTCTTGCCCATTTACAAATTACAGATTGATTTTGGTTTTCTAATTTTGGTTTTCTCTCTTTTGGATTTGGAGATGTGTTCTAATTTATAAATCACTACAAGAGTTGAAACATTCCTTAAATGATTCTATTTATTAATTAAAGATAAAAAAAATAAAATTCTTGAACCCAGATATTTTTTTTTACCAATACCAAACTCATACTGCATATAGATATTTCTTTTTTAAACAATCTACTTTAATAATTTAAAAAGCAACCACCATTTTTGTTGTTGTCAATTTTGACAATTCATATTTGCACTAAAGTTGATACTATTGGTAAAGTTTATCTTTTGAATACACAATTAGAGATTCAATTTTTAGTTTGCATATAGAAAGAATATCCACTAAAATCAATATCTTAAATAGATCTCAATAATTGAAAAAAAAAATATCTTTAATTTTGAAGCAAAAGATGCATTGGTTAAAAGAAAGTTGCTTCTTTCTGCTTCATTGACGTAAGACGATGACCCACAGAAAACTTTATAAATAGGTTTATATAATTTTCTTTGGTGTAGCTTTATTCTTTCTTTTTCAAAACTTACCAACTTTATTTCTATGTTCCAACATTTTTTCTATTCAAATACAAGTGCCATTTCTGACCTACTCAGATTTCATACATGACTTGGTAGTGCGTTCAAACTTTTCTTCATGCTTTTTTCTTTTAATTTGTAAATAATTATAATGTGAAATCTACAAAATTATGTATAAATGTTAATTTTGTAGTTTTAAGAACAAACATTTAAATATATAATAATTAAATATTGAATTAAATTTATATTTCTTTTAAAATATAAGAACTAAAATTGTAGATACAAAATTGAAGGGGGAACTAGAATTACAATTTACTCTTTAATATAATAAATCACGCAACTTATATCTAATATATTATAATGTATTACATACTTAGATTATACCTATTGCCAATTTTAATTTTATACTTTTAAAATTTTGTTTCGTAAATTTAGATTTTTGGCACACTATAAATTAAAAGTTTATTCACGTGGTTTTCTTAATTTATCCTTTAATTTTAAAAGTATAATCTTTAACTTATTCTTACCTAATGAAACAAAACTTTAATTCTTGATGATCAACATATTTCTATTATATATTATCATTCGAAATAAGGATATTTCATAATACTTTATAATTTACATTTGAACTAAATTTAAAAATTTAAAAATTATTTATACATGCTAGATGTTTTTGTTTTAACTGGTCTTCCTATATTGATTTGTTTATTTATATTATATTTATAATGGTTTAGAAGTCAACTCAAAGACTTTATGATTATTGTATTTGATAAAATAATAAAAAGAAAAAGAAACAAACTTTAATATGAATATTGTGACCATATAAAACTTGTTTTAAACTCTGACCCTCCAAACGATATTCCTGGGTCTGCTATGGTAGTTCAAAGTTGAAATTTATTAGAGAAAAAAAAAAGTAGAAAAATTAATGAATTTTGGTTCAATTTATAGATACCTTATAAATTGATAATTATTTTATATTTAATTATTAGACCTAAGCATCATGATTTCATTTTCTATCATTGATTCTATAATTGATATATTCACATATCTTACATCTTTGCAATGAATCTCTCTTTACAAGTGCGAACTATCCTCTAAATTTCTAACCACCTTTAATTCCATTAAATGTGTTCTATAAAATGATTTAATTACCCAAAATGATTTAACTATCTTCAATGTTTTTAATAAATTTAATGCTCATGGATTAGTGATGCAAAACAATTTAATGTTAATAAAATCATTATTAATATAACTTTTACATAAATAATAGATATTAAATTAATAATTTCATTACCAATAACCTATCTATTACTTAGTTTACGACTACCTTACCATTTATTACTATCTTTCTTTGAAGAACTATATATTAGTATCTTTCTTGTATAATTATATATTTTATAAATAAATAAATAAAATAGTTAGTATCCCTCGCGCATTCTTTTTAATTTTTGGATTTTTTGAAAAATATTTTTTATTTTCAAAATTTACGACAAAATTAGTTATTTTTATTAAATACATATTTACCTTTTACCTAATTTTTAATATATATATATATATATATATATTATGATATAGAAAAAAAAATAAAAAATAGGTAGCGTCATATCTGAAGAAAATTTATTTCGTTGTTTAATATTTCTTAAATATCTTAAAAGTCTGAGAAAAAAAGTTATAAGAGATTAATTGATAATTAATAACTTATTTATTTTCAAATTGACCCACAATCTTACGTGGACCTATTTTACATTGTCATTATTTTTGTTATTAATTGAATTAGACTAACTAATACATTATTCATTCATTCTTCGTCACTGCCCTGCCTCTTCATGGTCTTAGAACAACCTTGAATTTACCAAAAAAAAAAAACAAAAACAAAAAAAATGCCTTTGAATTCGATTCTGTGGTGTCAACTCAACTCGATTCTTCTCAGTGTGTTGTTTCTTTTTTGTTGTTCTCTTGACCTCAGCTCCGCAACCGATGAATTTGTTGGAGCCACTGATGATGTCTTCACTGTTTCCAGCTTCAGCTATCCTCAGACTACTCTCGGACCCTTTGATTTGCGCTACATCAGAGGTTGGTAATGGCGACCCTTTTCTTTGTTTGCTTCAATTCTTCTGTCTTTTGTTGCTCGTGATGCATTTCACCGTCTGGTGTTCAATGTGTCGGAACTGAATTTTGAAGGGTATAGGTGAATTGGCATGACAACAAATTCTCTTTTCTCTCTTTTTCTCTTTCATGTTTTTTTTTTATTGCTGATTAACTTAGTCAATTATCCCTAGTTTTCAAATTTTTACTGGTTTAAAGAATTTTAGGTAATTGTTCTGATTTTGTACCTTGATGTTTTCTCATGTTTCAGTTGATATACCACCATGGTTTTCTGCACTGTCCATAGCATTGAACTCAGATGTAGACCTTGTAAGTAATGTCTATAATACCTTCTTAATAGGGGCACTTTTTAGAATAGCATCTACATTGATGTCTTTTCTCTGGGAAAATTTGGTTCCTTCAGATTAAATTTCTTTCATGTTTTTCTACGTTGATATTATTTTTTTTGTAATGCCTCGTTGTGCATGAGGTAATATTAACAATATAGTGCTTGATAAAAACCCCATATTGCTTATTATATGTCTTCTTAATTTTATCCCCCTGTTTATTTATTCAAATTATTATGTATTTAAATTGCTTCGTTTTTTGTTTTGTTAAAGAAATTTCACGGAGAAAGATTTGAGAGCTTTGACTTATTTTGGCTCCTCATTGGTTCATAATTACTTTGTTTTTAGGATGTTTCAAGAGTTGAAAGGATTCCAAAAAGCTCACTGCCCATCATATGCTTTAGAGATGGCAGCCCTCCTCTGCCAGATGCTTTAAACATATCTCTGAAGGATTCAGCTGTCATAGGTAGAAGCCCCACCAAAATATATTAAACTCTAATTAATGGAATTGTTTTTTTGAATATCTAAGCACATAGATTATATCTTGAACTTTGTTTTATGATTATTGCAGACTTGTTGAAACCTTTTTTAAGATAGAACCTTGGAGCCTTACTAAATTCCCACCATTTATCAAACAAGCGTTATAGGTTCTATCCTATAGAATATTCTTCTGATTCATTAGTATATAATGGATGAATGCCAAACTCATGGACGAGTAATGTTTGTTCATTTCTTAGTGTTTCACTTTGTTTTGAATCACCATGACAGGAATTGATCACTTATTCTTTCTTCCTCTTCTTCTCTGACTCCTTAGTGAAGAAGAGGACTACATATTTTAAACTGTCATGTGTATTACCATTGTATAATGACTTTTTGTTTCCCCTTTTTTCATCAGGAATAAATGGTCTTGACAACGAGCAGTGCTTCCCTATGGAGAAAAACATCACTATGAAATTGACAAACGAACAGGTATTATGATAAGTCTTCTTTTTACTCTTTGCAATATCTTTATTGCTTCTTTGAGCACAATGTGTCCTTTACTTTGAGATCTATGAAGACATGGTTGTATCTGCCTTAGTATTAAAATTCGCACATTAATAATAGGGAAGGATTAGATCACAAGCAATTTTTCTTATTGTCATAATATCATAGCCAATAAACATAAGAATTATTTCAGATATCTCCAGGTGCATGGTATATTGGTCTTTTCAACGGAATTGGAGCTGCAAGAACACAATCGAAGATGGTATGGTTTATTGCCCAAATATTACTTTTATCACAAAGAAAACTGAATCTTTCTACTATTTTTCGGCATGTGTTGCAACCATTTGTTATCCTTTCAGTGCTGTCATTCACATATTTTAAGGCTATTAAGGGCTGCTAATATGTTGATGCAGTTACTACCTTTAAGAATCACAGTGCATAGAGTTCTTTAGTCCCGATTTTGATTGTGCATTGTGGAATTTGTAGTTATTATTTCTCTTTATTCTAAATTGTAATGTTAAATTTTTATATCTATTGAAATTCTTATACAATGATTATGTGCTAACTACTGCTCTTAAGTATGATGTAATAGTTACACCAAAAAAAATGTACAGTACCCCCTTTATTTCTTGTATAGCTAGTGAAAGAAATTAAACTTCAATGTACCTTTTGGTTCTAAAGCCAAGGGAGTAGATTTCTACTGATAGTTATGGTCTTGTACAACATGTATATCTAATAAATTCTCTATCCAGAATGTTGGATTGTACACAACCTTGTACTGATTTCTGCATTTATTTTTTAAATCGTTTCAAAGCAAAAATTCCTTATTTCCCTTTGGCTCATTTTTATCTCTGAGCCAAGTTCCTTATGCAATAACAGACATGGAAGAATAATAGTTACTTCTCTACCTCTACAGATTATCCGTGGCTCATCATACTCCTTCAGTGCCAATATAAGTGTGGAAGCATGCTCAAATTCAATGATGAAAGGGGAGTTATGTAACAGTACAGTCTATCCACTTTCATGCACAGTATCTGATGTCTATAATTCCATGAAGGATACAGTGACTAAGCCAATGATGGAAAATGTGATGAGCTGTAAAAGTAACCTAGATACAATTTGTGCACAGGAAGGTGTACCAGAACTTTACTCCCTGGATGTAACAAATATGGCAGAAGAATTGACCATTATGGTAGCAAATGTTAAATTAAATACTACAGCTTCAAATAACACTTCTAGTGCAAATGATGTCAGTTTAATGGGTTTTGTTCGCCATGGTGCAATTCCTTCAGAAACTTTGCATGATTATTCCAGTGATTTGAATAAGGCCCCTTTGATTATCCGTTATCCACTGATTGGACGTTTGTACATTAGTATACTACCAGTTAATGTTTCAAAAAAGTTTGGAGGGACTTCGGATGGCAATTCAAAAGTTTGTTACTCCATTGAATCACAAGTACTTCAGTGTGCATTTGGAAAAGCGGGACCAAATTGCACAATGGACAGCTACACACTTCAGGTAGTATGGATTGCTGGATGCATCTCTGTCTCTATATTCTTTTTAGCTGGTGCTCTTTCTTGAATACAAAGGTCCACTCTAAATTATGTTAGTGTGATATTTATAGGAGAGCAAACTTGTGCCTTGGGTTATAACCTAGATAGAATGGGGATATGATCACATGTAATGTAGACTTATCTTGATGGTTAAGAAAAACATTAGCTATAACAAGTAGAAAGAATAGAATAAAATAAATTATATACAAACATAAGCCTTCCAGTAGCAAACAAAAGATTAAGCTAACACATCTGAACTGTGCAGTTCAAAATCCAATCAGATGTTTATAATTTGCAGAACTAGAAACGTGCTTATAGTCAGCAAATGCTTTGTGCTTTTCTCTTAGAGGACTTGATTTCTTTCCTATGGTAGATTGAATTTGTTTTCAGTACAGAACTATTTTATTTGCAATAATGTAATATATGGATTGAAGACTTGTCAAGAAGTTAAGTTTCCTAGTATGAGAAATATTGGAGTTTTTCACTAAATACTATATCCAATAGGAATGTTGAAGAATATCCCAGGATTTTGAGTCAAACGACATCCTGGTAGAATCAGTTCTATATCTTGTTACTTAAAGATATTTCCTCCATGGAATATGTTATTGACAAAATAAGAATGGTTGTCTGCAGACAGTTCTAAGGAGAGGAGGTCCAGTTCCCTTTGAATCATATTTTTTACCAGTGGCCGTTGGTGAAGGAGCATCTTCTGCCAATTTTCCTCTTGAGCCACTTTTAAACAAGTCATCAAATAAAGGAAAAACTGATGACATTTGGACTTATTTTACTTTTGACATTCCCCGTGGTGCAGCTGGACGGAATATTCACATACGATTATCGGCAGATGTCAAGATCAGTTATGAAGTGTATGCTAGATTTGGTGGATTGCCTTCTCTTGATAGCTGGGACTATTACTATGCTAACAGGACAAGGAAGAGTGATCAGTCCATGTTTTTCATGCTATATGATTCAAGTGATGACAAAATTGATTTTTACATTATTTATGCTAGAGAAGGAACTTGGGGTTTAGGTCTAAGGCATCTTTATACCAGCAGTGATTCTTTGAAAGCGCAAACAGTCATGTCTATTTCACTTGAAGGATGCCCAAAACAATGTTCCTTTCATGGAGACTGTAAATATTCTTTTGATGCCAGTGGATTGACATCATTCAGGTTTATATTAAGCCCTATGCATGTTTTAAATTTATCAATTTTCTTTACATTTTAGTTGTTTTCTTTTAAATTATTAGAAAGGAACCATACAGATATTTGGTATTGACTGAGCTGTTTTTGTAAAATTGTCAGATACTAAGTAACAGACTTCCAGATTACTTTATTTGTAAACTTTCTAAAGAAAATTACCATTTTTATTGTTTACCTTTTTGCCTCAGCTTCTGCTCCTGTGATCGAAACCATGGTGGCTTTGACTGTAGCATTGAAATTGTATCACATAAAGGTGAGTGTTAATTTTAGAAATTGATAATTTGTTGTTCTGTTACATGTATCATGGTTCAACTCAATCCATATCATATGACCTACGTCCCCCTCTTTTATTGTGTTATTATCTGATTTCATAGGTATCACTTTACTCAAAAATAGTTCTAACTGTCAGCATTCAGCGAGAACTCTTACTAAATGCTTTACATATACATTTACATACGTGTGTGTGTGTGTGTGTGTGTATATATATATATATATATATATGCATATTCTCGTTAACTTTCCTTTTGGTTTATTTTTTATTTTTCCATTTATGATGCTATATACAATGATTTGTTGCAACCAATATCAATGTATGTATTTTTTTATTAGCAATATACCGAGTAAAGTGGATAGACATAGTGAGTTTGAGTTGAGTTTAGTGCAGCAATTTCAGTTTACATATAAAAGGATAGAAATAAAGTATGCTATACTCCTGTTTTTCTCTATGGTTTGTTGAATATATGGATTTGCTGTTGTGTTGATCTTTTGGACGTGTTGGTTTTTGTTCTTTAATCTGGTTGTTGAAAATTTGTTGTAGGGCATATACTGCAATCCATTTTTCTCATAGGATCAAATGCTGCAGCCATACTTCCTGCCTATCGGTCCCTTAGGGAAAAGGCAATTCTTGTTCCTTTGTCATCTATTTTTCCTCTAAATTATTTTGTTGTATCATGATTCATCTACCTGCATATGGAAATTGATGGAACTATTTAGATTTATATATTAATTTAATGAAGAGGATAAACAATTCTAGATATTTAAGTTAACTCAATGAGAAGGAGACAAATGTTTTGAATTCCCAAGAAGTAAATGATATATACATTTCTAACAAATTAATTTGACTTGTTAATGTTAACAATGAACATGTAATTTTGTATTTGCAGGCATTTGCAGAATGGGTTTTATTCACATCCAGTGGAATTGCTAGTGGGCTATATCACGCATGTGATGTTGGCACCTGGTGTGCATTGAACTTTAATGTTTTACAGGTTGCTGCTCTGCCTTTACTGTCTCTCTTACTGTATCTTAAAATAAAATAAAAAAATAAATAAAATAAGAAGTTTGGAAACTGAAGATGTTATTGACAGTCCGAGATGGGATAGAGAAAGATGTTATCACTTCCATACCTATGACAACCTTCAACAATCTTCTGTAACCTGATTTCTAAATAAGATTCTCATTCTTAATTGGATGATTTATGCTGTGAATTCCCAGGCCTTGGGTGTCAACCATAGTAGCATGTTGTTGGGCTCTATAATACAACTCAACAACGACTATAATTGTTTATCTGGGCATTTGTAGTAACTTGATATTTCAACATTTCAGTTCATGGATTTCTGGCTCTCTTTCATGGCTGTGGTTAGCACTTTTGTATACCTAGCAAGCATTGATGAAGTATATAAGAGGGCAATCCACACAGCTGTTGCTATCCTCACTGCCCTCTTGGCTGCAACCAAGGCAACTAGGTAAATTGAACTAGTGGACAACAGCTTTGTATATATGCTGCCAAAGATGTTTAAGTTGTTACACATGTATCTACACTGAATTCTGCAGGTCTTCCAATATTGTTCTTGTCATTGTGATTGGGGCTCTTGGTCTTCTTATTGCATGGTTGATAGAAATCTCAAAAAGATACAGGTCGCTCTCCTTTTCGTTTGCATTATCACTAAGCTTCCTTCAAAGGTAAGGTCTCTGTGCTTAGTAGATTTTTTTAGCATGGCATTTTCCAGAGAATAGAATAGTTATAGATGGTCAATTTGTGCACTTTTTTATGGCTGATAGAATCATGATCTGGCTGTAAGTTACTGTTAAGCATGTATTCATGAAACCCTTTTGTAAATTGCCAATCTGACACAATACCATTTCTTGTTCGTTGAATTGATAGTCTGGTTATGCATGCAGTCCCTGATTTTGTATTGGAGTAGGGATTTTTGTCATACACATTGAAGCTGAAAAGATAAAAAAGTAGTCAATTCAACCTTTAAATGTTTTGTTCATTTTTGTAACATGATGGTGGGAATTCAGGATGAACCATATTCAGCTCCTTCAACAAATACCTTAAATCTTTCACTTTAAACTTAGACATGCTTGAGGATGAACAAATCCTTAGCTATCTTATGCCACGTCTTAAATAAATCCAAACTGCAGTTTTATATTTTACTTTAAATTTAGATGTTCTTAGAGATGACTTTCCACTGCAGCATGCAAACTATGAAGCAATGGTTCTGTAATTTGGTAAAGACACTTTTGAGACGGTTTCGGTGGGGTTTTATGGTGGTTGGTTTCATTGCATTGGCCATGGCAGGATTAAGCTGGACGCTTGAAACCAGTGCAAACTACTGGTTTTGGCACAGGTATTGTATTACTATTATCCTCTCCACTGTCTCTTCTCTGTCTTCTCTAGTCTCATGTTTTGCTCTTTCAAAATGGTTACAGCTTTTGGCATGTTACAATATACACATCTTCTTTCTTCTTCCTTTGCTCAAAAGCAAACATTGTTGATGATGAAGTTTTACCACCTTCAAGTGGAAACTATGCACTGACTCGTCAGGATTCATTTTCAAGAGGTAATTAGAAGAACATACACATGGGATTGGTGGTTGCAAAAAGGAAAGTGGTGGGTATTTTGGAGTTTAGTTTTGCATTAATGTTACACAAGAATGTTAGGTTACCAGTATTGAGTAGGTGAATGATATGGCTGCTGAGTAGAACTAGAAATCAACCAACCTAAGAGTGAATTATGAGGCCTAAGATGTTAACAAGGATCAACAAAGCAGTCTCTTGTAAATTCCTTCTTCACAAGGTTTGCATTTTTACATTCATTTTAGAGTATGTATTCAACACCACTATCTTTCATGCCGTTAGATAGGAGAAAGAAATCAAACCATCCAGTCATCATAGGATAAATGGATTCTGGCTTTGGTTATGTAATTATAACAAATTAGAATATTAATATTGGTAGCTTGTGAATTGTATTGTATATGGATAGTTCCTGTGGTAAAAGCAGTTCAACATTGCTTGGTGGGTCTTGTTTTTTAATTTAGCTATTTGTTGTTTTTAAATGTAATTTAGGTTAGCTAGCAATTCAAGTAAGTTTGACACTCACAGTAAAGAAAGACGGACTGACCTTTCCTGCTACATTTGTGACCCGGACGGATTCAAAAAGTGTATGTTTCTCCCTGCACTTCCACATGTTATTCTCTCACTTCCATAAATTTTTGTATTTCCAAAAATATCCTTTTATAATATTTTGGATTATGAAATCCAGAAGTCATTTTTCATATTCGTAATTAGCTTCTAAATTACATAATCCGAAAGCCTTTTTTCATATGCATGATTAGCTTTTGGATTGGAAGTCTTTTCTAACTTTCGGATTATATAATCTGGAAGTATTTTTTCAAATGAGTGTCCGGATTACTTAATCCAGAAGCTACTATCAAATCCAGACTTCTAGATTATATAATCCGGAATACCATTCTGGATTATGTAATCCGAAATATGGTAACACAAGAAGGATAAAAAATGTATTTTCATGTTTAATATAAATGTGCCAGAAGAATATATGGAGGTGCAGGAAGTAAAAGTCTCAAAAAGTTAACTTGTTTTACCAAATAAAAATGGGTTGGCGGGCCACTCACCAAACTCGGCTCACTTTACCCCCATTAATTACTTAATCCATTTGAGTAATATTTGTAATCATAACTTACTATTCGAATTTAGATTAAACAGTATGCTACCATTGCTCATCGGAGAGAAAATTCACACATAAATATTAATTGAATTTAAAACTTCTATTATGATAAAATTATTCCATAAGATCAATTTTATTGATAATCATCTTCATACTAATAAATTACACTTTACATTTTTTCCACGAATATAGGTGTACACGTCCATTTCTACATTCTTATTACTTTAAGAAGAATACCATTTGCATATCTAAGTAATCATACCATCGATTACTAACTAAATTTTAATGAGAAATTTATCCATCAATCATATTTCAACACTAATTTATGCATTTATTTAAAAAACATTAGTAACATGACCGAATGAAAGTTTCTCTCTCTTGATACATGTCCCTTCCATAGTTGATAAATTGAAGAAAGAAAAATATAAAAAAAAAATAAGAATTTTTATGTTATAACTTGGAGTTTTCTGCGACAACATTTATTTATTTATTTTGCTTGACGTGGCTATATCAGATAGGTTGATGATAGGATCATAATACATTTACGTGACTACATATACACATAAGTACGAAGTATAATACATTTTTCTAAGACAAAAGGTAAAAATGCATTGCTCAAAAATAAATTTCAAATTATCAGTTTCAATGCTATCTACTTAGCAATCGGCACAGATTTTACGAATCTAGACGAAAAAACAAATAAGATCCTATTTTTAAAATTATTTTTAAATATATATAATTATTTTTAAATATAAGATCCTATTTTTTAAATTATTTTATAACATATATATATATATATATGTTACAAAATGAATAGTATAATTATAATAAATTTAAAAATGTATTAAATTTTTTATTCTTACTCTTATATTATCATCTATTATTTAATAATATTTAAATAACGATAGTTATTCAAAAATAGTTATTTTATTTTAAATTTAAACTTGTTTTATTCTTTGTACAAACTGGAATAAATAGAGTTGTGATATCGTTATTTAATCATTTGTCAACACCCAAATTCACACGAGATAAAGAAGATACTTTCAACTAAAAACAGAACATGGAGGAACTGAAACCTATAATGGAAAAAATCAAAACCAATAGAATGAGACAAAAGAGGATACCAAATAAACTCTAACTTATTGTTAATCCAAGGCTATGCAAATGATTTCCTTCCCCAAAAAAAATATGAGAAATATTGAATTCTATGCCTTCATATCTTCAATTCTCCGTCCTCCACTAAGAGATAAAAGAACTAAAGCTAGCTTGACAAAGTAAAAGTAGAGTAATTCTTTAACCAAAATCTCCTATAATCAATATACATGAATAGTAATAATGACATCTATAATTTTTTATTCAAAAAATTTGAAAAGTTATTAATGTACCTCCCTCTAAAAATATTAGTTAGGGATGACTGTGAGACACGATGAGTATGGATTTGTCTATCTCATCCTTATCTTTGAAGTAAAAATTCATTCTCATCCTTAGCCTCATATCCAACGGGTATGGAATTTTGTCTCACACTCATCCCCAACAAAGAATGTGTATATTCAAACTCACGCCCGTAGTCGCCTTTTACTGTTCCAATTATTAATTAAATAATATTTGTATGAAAAATATAAATCACATTCAAGAAAAAGTTTATATTATCAAGTATTCAATGTTAAAATGATACACGTTTTATTTTCTCCAATGCTAAATATTAAGAAATAAATATAATTATATAAATATCAAATGAAAGTATCAAACAATAATTGAATAAAGGTAAAATATTCTAGAATAAAAAAGTAAAAATGATCAACCTAAAATTAAGTAATGAAACTAAGGATCAAAGAAAATTTAATACAAGTTTTTTAGGTTACCTAATAAGTTAAAGAGGTGTTTAGTAATTTAAAACTATGAGGATGAGAATGAGTATTGGGACAGGTATGTGAATCGAGATGGGCGGATATGTGCATACTCATCCTCGTCCTCATACCTAATTTAAAAAATTGAATATTACTCATACTTATACTCATACTTAGTCAATGTGGGGATTCTCCATCAACATCAATACTAACACACGTAACAAAATCAAAAAAGTCTTGAGCAACACCATCAGTATTAACTTTGATCTAACTCACCTTTGAAAAAAAGTTGAACCACTTGAATTGGAGTAGAGACCTTTCTAGATTTAGTACTAATACTAAAAAACTTCAAGGCAGAAAAGTCAACAATATCATTAGACATACACTTATTACAATCATTACTTGACATCCGAATGTAATCCTGAACCATGTGAATGACAAAAATAGTATTGATGTTATGCTAGAATCTAACATGATTCCTCATCCTCTAAATCATCCTTAAAGAAAAAAGATAAAAAAAAAAAAAAAAGATATCACTAAAATTAGAAAAGACTTTTTGAAGTCGGATAAAAAAAAGTTAACAAAAGAACAATCAAAGAACAAATGATAAGACAGTTTTTTTTTTTATAGTAAGAAGTCTATTATGCACCATTTCTCAAATAACTAAGAATTTAGCAAGATGAATGAAATTAGATCATACTAACTCCCCAATCACAAGCAAGAGAAGTAGAAAAATGGTCCCTTAGAGCTTTCTGGTTAAAAACACCCCAATTAACCACCCCAAACATTGAGAGAACCAGAATTTCCGTGATTTTATGTTTATTATTTATTTATTTTTGTTATTTTTTTCCTCTATCAATGAAACTTTATACCCCTATCATTATTATTATTGTCTCTTATAGAGAGAATTACATTCTCTATTATAGATTATTATATATTCATTAATATAAAAATCTACGTATATATTAATACATGTTACACTATATTGAAAATTCATTTAATATATATTTATATATTTAAAAAATAACATAATAAAATTAGTAAGTGTTAATATTTTCAAAAAAAAATTCTAAATCAATCATACCAAAACACATTACTTATTTTCATCTTCTGTTTCTCAATAATAAAACAAAACGCAGGTAGTTTTCTATCGCACCGGTAATCACGTCTTGATGAACGCTTTTTAAACATTCAAGACTAATTTCTTTTCAAAATTATTGAAATTTATAAATGAGGATAAAACACTGCTTTCATAAGAAAGTTGTATTTCATTATACAACTTTGACATTTATATGCATATATCTTTTTCATGTCTATAAATTTTTTTAGAGTTAAATAAATTTTTTATCTCAAAAAATGACTTTTGTTGTGATTAGTATTTTCAAAATATTTTTTAACATTCAACCTTTAATAAATATATTAATTTAGTCTTGGTAGCTGTTATATTATTTTTTAGTTAATTATGTTATAAGTCAATATATATATATATATATATATATATATATATATGTGTGTGTGTGTGTGTGTGGGGAAATATTTGACTATATAATTTATGTGGACTACACAATACTTCTAGGAGTATAAAAAGTATCAAACCTAATGAGAGGATTATTGAACATACTAAAAAAAATTAGGAGACAATTTTGAATATATTAACAACTTGTTTAATTCTATTTTTTATTGGTATACCTGTTTTATTATCCCAATCATAAGTTTTAATCCAATGATCTTACCTATTATTTTTGTTACAGCATAATGTTCAAACTTCTATAGTGAAATCATCTACCATCTCATTTTTATTCTGTTAAAAGAAGAATTTTAGTAATTACTAATTAGTACTAGAAATAATAAATATAAAATTGAGAAGAAGAAAAAAAGATAACATAAAAAATAATTAATACTTTTTTATTGAGTAACATTTGAAACATAGTTAACCATTCTTAGTAGAATCTCTTATCTCAATTAGATTTTATAGTACTAGAAATAATTAATAATTGAAAGTATTTATTAAAAGTCGTGTCCAATATATATTAAAAATCAGAGAGAGATTCTTGATGATAATTTTTTAAAATAAAAATTTCATTTAAATATTTGGCAAGAGTTTGTTAACATATAAACATATGATTGTTGCATTCATATTTAATTTAGTTGTGAGAGAAGTGTCACACTTGCACTTGCAGTGGTCCAACCAACCACCACTTGTTGCACTACCAAACCTGGTTTAATATAATAACGTGGCCACTTTGTTTCTCACTAATATAAAGATGATTAAGATGAAACTCACCTACCACATTAATGATTAGTGTACCAAAAGGGTCCAACAAAAACTGAAGCAATAGCAAATACTCAACTGCAAAATGGAATATTATACCCAAATAGAATACACCAATCAAGTTTTCAATCAATAGAATACAAGTTTTCCTCCTTGGGAAGAACAAGAAAAAAAATGCACAACTAAGGAAAGTAATGCATTCATCTTTAGTGAAAGTATGTTCTCTCATTCCTATACACAAGCCAAGACTCTCATGTACAATTTCAACAAAATATGAACTTCAACATGCCACCCTAGTCTAATTCCAAACATCCCAAGTGCCAAAGTTTCCTATCATAGTATAGAAGAATGGTTTTTCTCCCAATGCCATTGTTTGTCCTCACCAGGAATGTTGGAAACCTATCCTCTATCATACTCACCCTTTTCTATTGATTGAAATCTATTGAAAACTAATAACCAGGAGAAAGATTCATTAATTTCAACCAATAAAAAAGAATGTGTTCAAAGGAGAACATCTGAGAGAGTTTCTAGCTTCTTCTTTTTTTATGCAATGTTGCAACTAGCCATGTCACTCTCTCAGTGAGGTGCTCCTTTGGGAAGTAGTGGAAAATGAGTGAAAGTTTGAAGCTGATAACTCCTCTCTGAAATCCTTGCGGATGGCCCAAAGGATCTCGGCACATCTTTTCATAGTAGGCCTGTTTTGTCTACGTGGAGCCAAGCACTGTAAAGCTAGCTCCAGAATCTTTTGCAGTGCCAAAGTGTTTGCAGAAGTCTGACCCAGTCTTGGGTCCAAGACCGAGATAGCATCTTCATCCATGAACCTCTTCATAGCCTGCACTTGTACCGAACAAGTTTCATTGAAGAGTTTTGGTGTGTCAGAGTAAAGAATTAATGATACATGATTGAAGTTATAAAAGTCTTTTATACTGTTATCTAATCATAAACCATCATATATGATGAGTTTGTTGACTGATTGATTCACAACATAAAAAGATTTGCATTGAGTCTTGAAAGAGCTTATAGAAATGTCACATTTGTGAGCATTATTGTAAGCTCACAAATGCCCTCTCAATCATCCTCAACAATCAGAGTTGGGCAACGTGGATTGAGAAGGAGTAATCATGAAGAGAAGGTGCTAAACTATTAAGCAAAATGGGGTATCATAAGAAGATATTGTTTTTCATGCAATCATGAAAAACTACTATATGGCAAACAAGAACAACATGAAGGCAAATGGTGCACAGTACTCACCCACTTTGCCGTTATTCGCTCCTTGAGTTCAAATTTTGGTTCAATGGGGCGTCTGCCGGTGACAAGTTCAACAAGCAAAACTCCAAATGAATACACATCACTCTTTTCAGTTAGTTGATAAGTTTTCAGGTATTCAGGATCCAAGTAGCCAGCTGTTCCTTTGACTTGGGTGGAAACATGAGTCATGCCAGAGTCACTGTCTGGGGCTTGTCTAGCAAAACCAAAGTCTGCTACTTTAGCTCGAAAATGTTCAGTGAGAAGAATGTTCGAAGATTTTATGTCTCTATGAATGATAGGATGATCTACAAAGCAAACACAATATACAACAACGTCAGATTCTTTTTCATCATTCTATGTATCAATAATAAAGCATCAATTTGGTTACATAACTATAATGTTCAACAACCAATTTGATTAGTTTTCCAATTACTTGAAGGATTACTTACATGATTTCTAATACTTTGGAACTTACTTAAACATAATTTTCACTTTAAGGACAATTGAGTAGAGAGGACAATACTTTGAGGACAAAATTGATGGTTTACTTTCTTAGGGACAAACAACTAAACACTTTGCCATGACAAAATTGCGTGATGAGCAGAGAGTTGTATTGTACCTATATACATATGAAGATAGGTGATAGCATGAGAAACATCAATTGCTACTTCCAGACGTGCAGAAAGGTCCAGAACGCTTCCATGAATGCCTGTAACAGTCCATTGATGAAGCTGTAGTAGGAACAAAAGGAGAATGCTGGACGCAAGGCCAATTTATAAACAGACAATAGCTAAAAGACTAGAGAAACTCACAATCTAAATGTTCTCTGAGGGTTCCATTTGGAACATACTCAACGACAATGAGCCTTTCATCCCCTTGCTCCAAATATCCATAAAACTTGACCAAGTTCAAATGTTCCACCCGGGATAGTGTTTGGATCTCGCTCTGGAACTCCACCCCCAAATGTTTCTCATATAGACTCTGCAAAGCAAAAGCAATTAACCAAATAGCTTTTGGGTGTTCGTTAATTGTTATCATTAACATTCTCATTCCATGCAAATGGTGACACATTCGAGCACCGTAATAGGCTAGAAATAACTTAAAAAACCTTCTTAGCACGCTTTACTGCAACAACAGACCCATCCAGGAGTTTTGCCTTGTACACAGCACCAAAACCACCTTGCCCAATCTTGAAAGAAGGGGAGAAATTTCTTGTGACTTGGTAGATTTCCTCCATGGTGAACTTCACAATGCCAGGTTCTTTCTTTGGTACTATGTTGTATGAACTGATGCTCATACTTCCATTTGAGGCACGCCCTCTCCTACTACCAGCTCTTGAACCATTCGATGCAGCTATGAAACAAACACAATAATTCATTTTAATTTCGCCACTCCACTTATAAGCATGAAAGATAAATCTGACTCTATATAGCAGCACTTCAAAATCAATAATGCTAAAACACTAAAGAAAAACTATGCAAACTAGTGATCTGAATGCAATGCATTGATGAGGAATTAAGAAACTCCTTAACTCAAACGTTTAGCCACAGAACTTCAAAACCTGTAGTGTTTCCGATACATGTATAGATGCTAATCGTATTCTTCATATTTTTTGGTTACACGTACAACCTTTTACACCATAAAACCATGCAAATCATGTCCTAAATGCAATACATTAATGAAAAAAATCAAAAGTGCATTATTAGTTCAAAAGTTACCGGCACACAGACAAACAAACAAAAATGCAGATTTATTAAATTATTTATTCCAAAAATAGAAAGCCATGATTATCGAAACTGGGACTTGACCAAATTCTCAACCCATGATCAAAATTCAAAATCCAATCCCGGATCAATATATCACGATTCAGACCAAAATCTCAAATTCTCTTGACACCTCTCTACCCTTCTTCTCAGCAGCTTAAAAATACAAACTTCTTGAGACACGAGTTCAAACTCCGAGATCCAAAACAACATAGAAGAAGGCGCGTGCACACACGCACACACGTCCCCGAAAAGCGAAAGACCAAACTCACATGATGCTGTAGTTAATTTATAATTGAAGTTTCACCTTAAAAACCTTTGCTGCTGACATTTAAGGTAAAAATAAATCGAAGTAAAACTCTAACTTTAACAGGAAAACAAAACTAGAAACTTGAGATATTGTATCAAAGTTTTCTCCTAAAGTAGGGAAAATGGAACTAGTACTGGAAGAAGACTTAAACTCCTCGGAATCCCCGATGCTCTTGGAATTGTCGGATTCCGGCGGCGATATGCACGCGGCGAACATTCCGGTGAAGAACCTTGCGGCGGCGGAGACGGGGTTCTGGCGCGCTGAGACTGTGGAGGTGCTGAGCTCGGAGGAGGCGTATCCCGGAGAAGGGGGCACTCTTCCCGGCGTTCTGCTAGGGTCGGAGCTGGATCGCCGGCGAGGTGTATATGGAGAAGTCATTTAAGCTTTGGAGAGAGAGAAAAAAATGGCGGGCTGGTAAGAGAGAGAGAGAGAGAGTCAACCGAAGTGAAGTAAGAAAAACGAAGACTTTGCAAATTTGTCTGGTGATTATAAAGAGTGGGTGATGCTATTATGCGCCGGGAAAACCAAGCTACCTAAGCTAAGTCTTCCTTTTCGGTGGGTTTTTTATCAGAATCATGTCCTAAATTATAATTATATAAATAGAGAAATATTTTTTACTGAAATAAATTAATTTTAAAATATATATACTGTATATATTATAGTAAAACAAAGAGATTAGTTTATAATTATAATATGATATAAAATAATATCAAAAATTATTTATCTTTTTTTTGTAATCTAGTGCAGAATTTCCAACTTATAAACATTCTCTTAAAAATGTTATTTTACTACCACACTTTGAAGATGAAATTCATTCACAATTTATAACAACCAACAAAATCACTCTTCAAATATCATATATTTTAGATATAACTAAGCTATTAATATCAAATGTTTGATTCAATAATCAAACTTAAGTTTTTTATTAACCCGTAACTTAAATATAATGTACAATGAAATAATATATTTAATTATTTTATTTTTGTATAAAAATAAATTACATAAAAAAATAATTATATATATTTTTATTTATGAAAAATATAAAATAACATAGCTTATAATAATTAGGGCATCATATAATGTACCAATTATGATATAGTTAAATTGTTGGTCTTCTAAGGACAAGTGCGTTTTCATGGTACAGTAGTGTGAATATTGAATGACAGAAAATTTGAACGTGGAAGTGATTCTGAAAGTAATTTTGAAAAGTCCTCAATGATTGTAACCTGAAGAGGATAAGAATGTTTGAGGCGTTTAAACAAGTGGCTGGCAGAAAGAAACACTTTTTTTTTTTTTGCATTGACTTAGAAAGGTAATAACTTTATCACAAGGTTCTAATGAGGTACTTTCCAAACAGGGTATATCAGCCAACTTTTTATCACACTTTTTGGATAAGACATTGAAAAAGAAATAACATGTTAAATTAGAGAAAATAATAACTTATTTTAATAATAGTTTTAAAAAATTGTTTTTTTATATAATGGTTGGAGGTAATTATCCATTAAAAAACTTTTAATAAGAAGAAAAAATAGCTCCTTTAAAATTGTTGACGTCATCTTTATTCTATAAATTATTATTAATTTTACAATTGAGAAAGCTAATAAGTAGGAAAATATCTTCTAGAAAACTTTCTACGCAACTCGTACGTTTTCATTACAAACAAAATTATATATATAATGAAACTTCTAATCTTCATTCAAACAAATAAAAATGATAACACTTTATCATTCATGTCACGCACAAAAAATAGATTTTCTTGAAAACTCCTTGATTATATTTTAAGTATTGGTTTTTGAATTTAGTTTGCTATACTATTAACAAAAAAAATCTATACTATTAATTAATTAAAAGTTATAATTAACATAACTTTTAAAGTTATTATAATAAAAATAAATAATGTACTAGTGAGACAATGCCAGAATATTTTAAAGAGACAATACACGTCATAAGGGACACGTGGACCAAGAGGACGTAACAAATTTTTAAAGTGTGGATGAATTGAGGAGAATCATAAAGAAACGGTTAAAGTCCAAATGAAAAAGGGATTACGTAAATATGAGGCGTGGAGGGTAAGAGAGAAGGCAGACAAAACGTGAGTCTCATTCTTCCTTCTGGTTATTTTTCTGCCCTTGTTTTTCCATTCTCTGGTTCTGAATTGTTAAGTTTCCTCACAAGAGATTGAGCCACTGGAAACCATCATGCATGTGGCTGCGTAGAATAGGAATTACTCATTTTTTTCTTTAATTCTGTTGTGACGTTTGAATATTCCATTACACAGTGTGGACTTGTAGTTTATTGAAATAAACACATTCCAGCTATTTGATTATTGTTTTGAACTGTTTCATCGACTCATCATGGCGAAAAACACACAAATAAAGGACATCCAAGCAGATGTTAAGCGTGTAGAGGATTTCACTAGCCATACTACGCAGTTTCTCAAAGTCGATCAAACTTTTGAGGTAATGCAAATGCTTCTTCAGGACCACAATGATAGATTTGTGAAAAAAGTATTGAACTCTATTTTATCCCTGTTACATCAACGAGACGAGGCAACCACTTCTCATTCAATCTGTCCCGATGGGTCGAACTCACAAACCACCGCTGCTTCTCGTCAGATATTTTCGGTGTTGCAACCCCACCCACACATGACCGTAGATATTCCTAAATTTTCCACCGTTCATGCAATGCAATGGTTATACAAGGTTGAGTGTTTCTTTCGAGTATATTCCATTCCCGACGATCAAAATGTCTCTATTATAATTTGATGGTAAGGAGCTTGCATGGTTTCAAATGTTGGAACGGTCCAATCAGATTCCAAACTGGTTTTTATTAGCCTCTGCGATTCGCATTCAATTTGACCCCTCACAGTTTGACAACCCACGAGTTGATTTACTTAAATTTACTCAAAATAATTTTGTGAGTGTATACTATGATACTTTCATTGAGCTTACTAATCAAGTTGTTGATATGGATGATTCAGTGCTCATGGATTGTTTTGTGGGAGGCTTAATTTCGCAACTGCGAAAAGAAGTTATTACACAAATACCTCAATCCCTAAATTGTTTGAGGAAAAAATTGTTCCAATTTTTCCATCATCTCGCCCACGTTACCTATACTTGCCCCCGAAATCATCCCATCACCTTATATCCCCACAAGCCCAAAGTCAAGAGAAATTGTTCATACCTCCCTCTACTCCTCTTTTGCCTAACCGCTGAAACCCATTCACCTTAAGAAATTATCACCAGCTGATATACAATTTCATAGAGAAAAGGACTTGTGTTTTACTTGTGATGAAAAATATTCCCCAACTCATAAGTGCCCCAATAAACACTATTTCATAATGCAAATGACGGAAGAGGTGGACGACCTTATTGCTTATTTAGACCACCATTAATTAGCCCCAGTCACTCCACTAGATGAAAGCTTTGATCATCATCTATTGTACCATGCTTTGAAGGGCACATCAACCAAATGCACAATCCATCTTACAGGGTCTATTAATGGGAGAGAAACCCAAATTCTTTTGGATGGGGGGAGCTCTGATAATTTCATCCAACCTAGACTTGTAAAATTTCTCAAGTTACAGGTTCATACAACACCTCCATTTAAAGTGGTAGTTGGGAATAGGAATAGTTCATAACATTCTCATTCATATTCAATGTAATTGTTTACAAGTTTTAGCCAATTTACTTCTAATTGCGTTTGCAGAATTGGTTTTGGACACTCAATGACCAGCTACTTTAAACACACACTTGGTTAACTATAATCTTCATTACATTTTATATGAATGGCGTTGTAATTACATTACAAGGAGACACTAGCATCCAAGCTAGTCTAGCTCAATTCATTAATTCAAATGCTTACAGGTTACTAATGCAATTGCAGAACTATTCACGTTACAACTTAGTTCTCTTGAGGACTCAGATTCATCTTTGTGCAATTTACCTTCCACATTAGACCCTGACATCAAGGTGTTGTTGCATAAATACAAGGACATTTTCCAGCAACCTCATGGATTACCTCCTTCTAGTACACACGATCATAGCATTCTTTTACTACCAAATACGATACCAATGAGAGTGCACCCCTATCGTTATCCTCATAGTCAGAAGACAAAGATTGAACGATTAGTCAGTGAGATGTTGGTCGAAGGTATCATTCGACCTAGCTCTAGTCCCTTCTCTTTGCCAATGCTACTTACTAGTGAAAAAGAAAGATGATACATGGCGCTTTTGTACGGATTATCGAGCCCTTAATGCAGTCACCATCAAGGATTCGTTTCCTATGCCCATAGTCGATGAATTATTGAATGAATTGTTTGAAGGCAGACAAACCGTGAGTCTCATTCTTCCTTCTGGTTTTTTTTCTGTCCTTGTTTTTCCCTTTGTTTCTGAATTGTTAAGTTTCCTCACACATGATAATTATCATGCATATGACTGCATAGAATAAGAATTACTCATTTTTTTATTTTAATTTTATTGTGATGTTTGAATATTCCATTACACAATATGAACTTGAAATAAACATATTCCAGCTATTTGATTATTTTTCTTATGTTTCAATTATCTAAGAATAGTCTTTTTGACATACTAATTATTGATCCAATGAATCATATTAAAAGATAATTTTATAACTATAATATTAATAATCTACATCCATTTATTGTTAACTTAAAAATGAGTGTTTTTACATATCTAACTTTAAAATACCGAGAGAAAAAAAACTGAGAAATCGAAGAATTGAGAAGACTGAAACCTGAAGTTTCGATAGAAAAAATCCGGTATTCCGTATAAGAATAAGTAAGTAACTTATTGTACTTCGTAAATTATAATTAATTTTTTATAGCGTTATTAGGTCATCTTTAAAAATAAATTGTATCCAATTAAACGATGCCGTCGAGGAAAAGGGATTTTATGGCGTGTTGCATTGGTCAATGCGGAATATGGGGTTTTATAGTTATATCATTACATGGGCGTTGATTATTTATTATTATTAGTTACAACGTTGTACGTAACTGGTACTGAACTACACGCAATTTAAAATAAAATAATGTGTTAGTTAAGAATTGAAAAGTGAGCATGCACAATTTCCTAACAATTGCCTTCTATTAAAATTCACAAATCTTCATAAACAAAAAAAATTGGTATAATCTTTTGGATATTATTATTAAGAATTCGCACCAAAAACTATTATTTCCTTAGATGAAACTAATGAATTAAAACTGCTAAAATAGTTAGGTCAATTTATTTTATAATTCGATAATATTATCCATATTACATTGTGTTCGATAAAGTTGCTATTTTATTTGAGCATTTACTTAAATTCATAAATTTATAAATATTTCAATCATCTTGAAAAGTAGACATATCTTATTGTCTATTAATTTATACACAAAATCTGATTTGTATTCTTACTTACTTTAAGTCCACTCTTTCATAACACTTACTTTAACATTATTGATTTGTATTCTTACTTATTTTAACATTATTGAATAATCTTTTCTGAATGAACTATCACTCTTTAGAACAACTCAAAAATTCTTATCATATATCTACACATCTCATCTCAATAAGAATAACATATATTTTGATTATTATTGAAATATTATTTATTGGTTATATTTTTAGATTTAATCTTCCAAATAGAATTCAATCGAAATACATGAGGCTATATCACAAACACTCTCTCTCTCACACAGCTTTGTTTGATAAAAAAAACAGTTTATTTAATGTATTTGAATTTATTTCAAAAACTCCATCTTGATCCCTTAATAAGAATCTATCTACTGATAATTTTCTTTTTAATAAATTACCGATTCACCCACAAAGTGACGATATTGTTATGTAAGTTAATTTTAAAATATTCTTATTAAAGTTATTAAAAAAGTTGTTTAATTGAGTCTAAGGAAAAAATATCCCATTCAAAACAAGTTGAAAGATGGTTGATCTGAGGTTATAAAAATGTCTTAATTAAGATTGAGGTAAAAAAAAAGTCAAACTAGAATTGAGTAAAAAATTCTTTTATAGAAGTCTAACTTTAAATATTTAGATTGAGATTAACTAAAAGATTTTTTAATTAAGAATGTGTTATAATGTCCTAACTGATGTCATAATAATAATTAAAGTTGGGTCAGTGATATATCAGTAAAACAAAAAACTAAGTAAACTAAGTATAAGGTAATATTGAGTTAACAATACACTCAATTTACACTTCATTCCATAAAAAATGTTTTAACTGAGTTAAAACGAGTAGAGGAATATCAGATTAAATATATTTTAGTTTAAGACCAAACAAATCACGTTTAGATAAAAAATATCTTAACTAAAATCAAGTTAATGATATCTAAATTAAAGGCTTTTTTAATAACATTCTTAACTGAGTCGAGTTGACAAAAAGTAAAACTTTTTAAAATAAATTTAAGTTTTTATTATGAAAAATAGTTTAATTAATTTTGATTACTAAATATCAATGAAATGGTCCATTAAATTTCGAAAAAAATAAACAAATTACTATAATTTCATTGAAGGTGGTTAACATCTAATTTTCTTGGTCGGTGTTGGTTGTTGACTTCTGACGATGTAGACATTCCAATTTCAAATTAATTTTGAATGTGATTACAATTTTGTCGTGGTTACAAACTTCAACTCAATCCATTTTCAAAGCATGTTATTAGACTTAAGTTGTCAATTTAGAATAACCTAATCTATATTATTTTATGTTTCAGTCAGATTAATTAAATTTAACTATCATTATAACCATTATATCCTTAATGAAAAAAAATTAAAGTAACTTTACATCCCTTACCTTTCGGTGAAAAAAAAAATCGTTTTAGAATATAAAATCTAAAATACCTTTTAAATTTTATAATTTGGAATATATATTTTTTAAAAAATAAATTTTAAATTTTACAAAAATGTATTTCTTTAAGAAGTATATGTGATATTATAGAGTTTAGAAGATATTTTTGGATTTAGAAAATATAATCTATAAAGTCTACAATTCAAGATATATTTCTTAATAAAATACCGAGTTATAGAATTTGAAAGGATTTTTTAAATTTTAAAATATCCTCCAAATTTTATAATTTGAATTATTGTTTTTAAATTAAATGATTTTTTCAATGACAGAAAAACTATGAAATTGGATGAAGAAACGTCCTTTTTGGACCTAACTTAGTTCTTTATGGGCCATGAATTAAACGTAGAGGCCCACAAGTTCTTTTCCTGTTTTGGAAAATAATTGTTCATCACATCACAATAAGCATTCAATGAATTGATTTTTATTTTATCTGTACATGCGATGAATATAATGCTTATAGAGAAAAAATATTTTCACCACAGCATTCTATTTTTTTAAAAGGAATGTTCATGAATTTAAATATCAACGTTTTATAATTGATAATTTCGTATTTAATGGAGTTCATTAGAAAAGTATATATGAATTATACCTTTTTGACGTAATATGTTGATAATTTATAAGTTATTGTGCTAAAAAAATAACAAAGTAAAGGCCATTTAAAAAACAAAAACAAGAACAATACATATAGAAGTTCCTAAAATGTTACATTATGGTTTATAACAAAATAAAAATCAATACTTTAAAAAGTTTAGAAAAAGTAACATTATAATTTATACTTTAAAATAAAATTCCAAAACATATTGAAGAGGATCATAGAGAAACTAAAAAAAGGTTGAATCATAATCTTTGAAATTTAAACCAAGTTTTTTATATTTTTTTCTTAAAGATTTGACTAAAAGAAGTACGTTAGGATCAAGAAAAATCTTTCTTTCAAAATTGATTTGTACATCATGTTATTATTATAATCTAGTTATTTTTTTTTTAATTTTGTCATTTTCTAAGTTGAAGAAAAATAGATATCCATTGTTGATGAAAACTCTCTTTTGAATTTTCACTTGAACTAGATTACACACAAATAAAATACAAATACACTCTTTAAGATGAATACAAAATAGATACAAATGTTAAAAATGTTTTTTTATCAGTAATCTTAAAAGTGTTTTGGTTAAAGAGGATTTTTATTCTTTCTCTATTAGTAACACACTTACTACTTTATTCATTTGTTTTGTATATTGACTGTTTGATTTTGACAATTAAGATTAATTTTCATTATAATGGAATTTAGTAAAGTCTTTTCACGTTACATTAATTGAATCTTTAATAAAGTAGAAAAAGATTAACCTAAATAAAACTTTTGTATTAAAATATTTTTTTATTATATTGAAAAGAATATACGTCAATAGTTATATTTTATTCAAAATAGTATTAAATTTTTCTCCTAAATTCATATTTTTCTTAAGAATTAAATTTTATAAGCGACTTTGTGTTAAAAAACAGTCAATGGCAAGCAAATTTGAATTTTACAAAGACATTAATAGGAAACTACAGGGAGAAGAAAGTGATTTTGATGCAAAATGCTTAGATTTCAAATGTAAGGAAAATTTTAAAATGATAAAAATTTGACAGAAGATTTTTCTTTTCAAGCAGAATGAAGAAATTTCAAAAGATATAAACTTTATGCAGATATTTTGGTGGTTGACTGCATCATTATTTTATTCGATAACGCATTCAAACCTGACGAACACTAAGTTTCAAGTTATTACAGAATGTTAGAACTTGAAATAGTAAGTTCAAATTGTCACAAGTTATCATATTAGACTAATATTTTTGTAAATTAAAACGTCATCAATTAGATCACAATCCAAGTACACATTATGTAGATCATAGACTGATGTATCCTTCAGAAATTCATACCACATTTTTCCTTCATTGGCCAAAGTAGCATTTTCAATGTAGAATACATTTCTAAAGCTTTAGGGTGTGTCTTGTCATTGGATACAAACGAATGAACTTGATTACCAATTTCTATCCAGCTGCAACCAGGGACTCTTGCATCACCCTTGTTCCCCATCATTCCACGAATTCTTTCTACATCACACCAATGTCTATGGGAAGCATAAATGTTAGACATGACTGCATAGTTTGCACTCTTCTCTGGTTCTATGATGAAGAGCTTTTCTGCAGCCCATTTAGCCAGTCCTATATTTCCATGAACATTGCAGGATCCAATAAATGCTCCTAATGTATTTGATTCAGCTTCCATTGGCAGTGACCTTAAGAATTCAAAAGCCTCATTTATAAGACCATATCTTCCAAGAAGGTCAACAAGGCAGGTATAATGCCCTGATTCAGGAACAATCTGATACACACTGGTCATCAAGTTAAAGTAGTGAAGTCCCTTAGCCACAAGCCCAGAATGGGAACAAGCTGAGAGAACACCAAGAAAAGAAATTCGATCTGGAATTACTCCACAAGATACCATCTTCTCAAATGTTTCAGTTGCTTCTTTGGCAAGACCATAGAACGCAAATGCGTTTATCAATGAAGTCCACGTAATAATATCAGGTTCTGAAGTTAATCTGAAGCATTTACATGCATTAGTTATGCTACCACACTTGGAGTACGCACTAATCAGAGAATTAGCAACAGATACAAATTCTTGAAATGATGATTTAACTGCAAAAGCATGAACTATCATTGTTTCAGTAATGGCACAAGCATAGCCACATGAACTAATAGTGCTGGAAATAGTTAGGTCATCAGGGGGAAACCCTTCGTGAAGCATCTCTCTGAGAAGCTTCATAACCTCATTCCCTTCTCCACAATTCCCAGACCCAACAATAATGGTGTTCCAAGCCACAACATTTCTAATCACCATCCTATCAAACAGTTTGTGTGCGTCACTTATATTTTCATTTTTCGCATACATGTTAATCAATGCACTAGCTACTAACACATCTGAATCAAATGACTGTTTCAGAATATGACTATGAAGCTTCCTTCCAAAATCATAACAGTCCAAAGTGTCACACACACTAAGCAAACTGCTAAAAGTGAACTCGTCTCCATTTGCACCATCTGATCGCATGAAGTTGAACATTCTCAGAGCCTCTTCCGGTGAACGATTCAAGGCATAGCAAGAAATCATCACATTCCACATAACCAAATCTCTTTGAGGAACAACATGAAAAACCATCCTTGCATTCTTAACCAAGCCACATTTAGCATATAAATCAACAAGAACACTTCCAACAAAACAATCCAAATCAAGTCTCAGTTTCACTGCAAAACAATGCAACTGGAAACCCACGTCAATATCATGAAACTTTGCACAAACACCAATGAGACCATTCAAAGTTGTACCGTCCGGAACCACCATTTCCAACAGCATCCTTTTAAAATAAGAAAAACAGAGCTGTGGATTCGATTCATTTTCAATTGCACTGCCACATCCAAGGAAGCCCCGAATTAGAATGTTCCACGAGACCACATTTCTCACAGGCAATTCCTCAAACAGTTTCTGTGCATCTTTAGTTTCCTTACACTTAAGATAAACACTCAAAATCTGATTTTGCAGGGACAGAACATGGCAAAATCCAAACTTTATCAAATGGGCATGCAACTGTTTTCCTTCCGGAAAAAGGGCCCATTTGGCGGAGACTTTGAGGGCATTGGCACAAAATAAATGAGCAGTGCGAGGGTCCCTGAAGTTGGTTTTATCAGGAAATGGAATAGAAGCTCTGCGTGTCCATGAATGGGTGCATTGAGTGGCAAATGAATAAACAGTTGGTGGGAAACAAAGCTGCTTTTTGAAATGGAATTTGCAAAGCATGAGATGAGAGGCTAAACACAGTAGCACTAAGAATTGTCATGTCAGAGATTTGGCTCATGATTTTGTTTCATTTTATCCAAATTTGGAGTTTGGAGTCAAACATGACAGAAATACTCTTACAACATTTTTAGTCTTTCTTTCAAAGTGATTGCTGGTGAGATAAAGATGCGTTCAACCGTTACATAGGAAAACGTGTATATGCACACATTTTTATGATCATAAAATACATTAAACATAATTAAAAAATTATATAACTATTATTGCAATAAAAAATAATTACTAAAGTATAAAAAGTAAAAATTATAATAATATATAATAACTATTTATCTTTTTTCTGTCTAATTTTTATTTTTTTAAACAAATATGTATACATATTGCTAAATAAAATGAGAGTTTAATTTTATTAATTATTTGTAAAAACCGTTAAATTATTATTAATAATCATTATTGTTATTTTTTTTATATTTTAATAAGTACAAACAATTATCACAGTTTTAAAGATAAAATAGAAAAAAAAATCTATATGCACAAAATAAAGTAATTAGGGAGGGTAAATTATCTATCTAGCACCATTTATATTTTTATTTCTCCATCTATCACTCTTTTGTTTTTATTTCCCTATCTAGCACCCTTTTATTTTTATTTCTCTATCTTACACCCTTTTATTTTTTATTTTCCTATCTAGCACCATTTCAAAAAATAAATAAATAAATAATAAATTTTTAAAAAATTGATAATTTTAATTTTGAATGCATTAAAAAATAAATATTGTTAATGTTTAAATTAGTTAGAAATATAATTAATGAATAAAGAAATGAGTTTTTACAAAATAAAAATAAAAAATAATAAATATAAAATGTTTAGTTTAAAAATTATTTTTTTAAGAATAAAGAAAATAAAAAATTAAACTCTACAACAACATAAAAGTTGAATCTATAAATATAAATTAGTATTTATTTTTATTATTATTGATGATGTAATCATGTTAATTTCAAGTAAAAAATACAGGACATAATTATAAAAAAACCAAGTTGAATAAGGACTGACATGGACATAAGAGAACAACATGATTGAACAAAAAAAATGTTCATATTGTCAAACATTAGGACACACGTAAAGAACGTGTCCCAACATTACTGAATTGTGCACTTCTCGTCATTAGTTATGTTTCATTTCGCACAAACTATTTAATGTACCATTGAAGAAAATATTAAATGAATGATCATCTTTCATTTATTTTCCTTTTTATGATCAACATATACTTATTTAATATCGCCTTATATCTCTTATATTTATCTTATTTGGATTTTTTTTATATCTTTTATCTTGATCTTATTTTGTTTTGCCTTTATTTTATATCTTTTATGTTTTTAGTTATAATTTTATTTTCTGTTTTTTGTTTTTAATTTTATTGTTGCTGTTTTTATTTTTTAGACTTATTTATTTTTGCATTTTTTTCTTCTCATTTTTAAGCATTAAGTGTAACATTTGCATTAGTTATTTTTTAGGATTTTGCATTTAAGGTAGACACTTCAATATTATTTGTGTGTCCACTATTAATTAATACTAATTGACTTTGATTTTTTTATAACTATGTCCTGTATTTTTTTACTTGAAATTAACATGATTACATCATCAATAATAATAAAATTAAATATTAATTTATATTTATAGATTCAACTTTTATGTTATTGTAGGGTTTAACTTTTTATTTTCTTTATTCTTAAAAAAATAATTTTAAGCTAAACATTTTAAATTTATTACTTTTTATTTTTATTTTATAAAAACTCATTTCTTTATTCATTAATTACATTTCTAACTATTTTAAACATTAAAAATATTTATTTTTTAATGCATTCAAAATTAAAATTATCAAAAAAAATTAATTTTTATTTTTTAATTTATTTTTGAAATAGTGCTAGATAGGAAAATAAAAAATAAAAAGGTGCTAGATAGGGAAATAAAAACAAATGGGTGTTAGATAGGGAAATAAAAACAAAAGGGTGCTAGATGGGGAAATAAAAATGTAAATGGTACTAGATAGGGAATTTACCCAATTAGGGAAGTGTATTATCTTTATTAATTCTTATAGATTTTAAGAGTAAAACCATAAAAATATGTATACATGAGCCCTTACAAAAGTGTATCTATTTATTAATTGTTATATTGTAGTAAATAATAATCTAGAAAAATTTATAAAAAAATTAAATTTATACGATTTTAATCATAATAAAATAGTATGTAAATATCACTAATTTTTTTTATCTTATTTAAAAATAGAATACTAACTAAAGTTTAATTAAAAATTAAAATACAGCAATACAAAAATTAAAGATCTTTATAAATAAAAATTCAACAATTTACACTACAAGAAAATTATCAAATAAAAATTAATTAGTTATTATATTGACTAAATTATATATTATTTTACAGACTAACAAATTTTTTGGCATCTAAAATAATTTCTATTATTAATAAATAGTTTCTAAATTAGTATATATAATCTTGATAATTTTGTACGAAGATGGACAAATTTTTCCTTTTATTATCAAAATGGGATCGATTTTGAAAAATTTACAAGAAAATAAAAAGTCGTATCATGTTAGCACAACTTCAATGTGACACGATTTATACCCATGTCAAAGTGGAGTCATGTCACTTAGGCATGACTTTAGTTTTGAAAAGGAAGTCGTGTCAATCTACCACGACTTTGAATATGAATTTGTTTAGTATAAAATTGTGTCAAGGTGACACGAATTTAATTAAAAATTGATTACAAATATCGTAAGTAATATAATATTTTGATGTGGTTATTTGATAAGTAAAATTTTTCTATTTGTATATTTGTTAAAAAATATTAATATATTAATTTTAGTTTTAATTAAATATTACTACTATTTACATAAACTAATATTATATGTTTATATTAATAAATTTAAAACTATTTTGAAATAATTAATTAAATATTACTAATACATAAAATATTTTTCAATACATGTATGAAGAATAAAATTTAAAAGAAGTCGTATTAAAGTGACACCAGTTTACTTAATTAAAAAAAAATATATAATCAAACTTCATATCCAAAACTAAAGTTGTGTCTGACACAACTTCCTAATACTCGTAACTTTTTTGAAATCGACTCCATTTATGTAATAAAGAGGAAAAATTATCCCATCTTCATACAAAAACCAAAGTACAACCTATTTGTTTTGGAATGTGCAACTCAGATTTAGATATATAGTCATATTTTATATTCATGATAATTGTTGAGTGTGAAGGCAAGACCAATTGGACTGGGCTTACTAGACACCATGTTTTAGTGAGTGGACTTAATTATTGTGTCCCTTCTATAATCTCTATTTAAGAGATCTTGGTGTTGGTAACAAATTGTAACAAATAGAATGAAAACCTAATTAGTTGCTCGTGGACGTAGGTTGTAGATTGGCGACCGAACCACGTTAAATCCTGTGTTGTTTATTTTTTGCAGTTGATTCGTGATTGTGTGTGTTACTTCCACGTGCGTTTTTTCCCATCAAGTGGCATCAGAGCTTGGTTCGTTTACACATTAGATATCCGATCAACAGAAATTAATCAACAAGACATGAAAATTACGGCTACAGTAGCATCCCAAAGTTAGGGTTTCGCAGGGGCGACAACAACGTCCCAATGCTAGGGTTTTGCAGGGAAGACAATGACATGTCAAAGCTAGGGTTTTGTAGGGGCGGCAACGGCGTCCCAAAGCTAGGGTTTTGTAGGGGTGGCAACGGCGTCCCAAATTTAGGGTTGTGTGTGCGTTCTGCAGGTGTGCTGGTTTGAGACAGCACGAAGTGCAATGCGACGACAGTGACCAGCGACAGTGGTGGTGCGGAGCGCGCCAGTACGGTGAACGTCCTGACAATTGCGATCTAGTGCGGCGGAGTGCCGGTGCAGTGGAGATTGCGACCAGGTCTGTTGGTGAGTGATTTTGGGTGGTGCAATTTTTGTGTTCTTGATTTAAAAAAAATAAAAATTGTCAAGATCTTAAACTAGTTGTACCAAGTATCTCGACTAGTCGTTTGAGATGGCAGAAGACGGAAAGTTCCGAATTGAAAAATTCGATGGTACAAATTTCAGTTGGTGGAAAATGCAAATTGAGGATTTGCTAGTTCAGTTACTGAGCACATCAATAAAATGAATTCGATCTTAGCCAGATTTACGTTAGTGGGCATTAAGTTCGATGATGAAGTTCAGGCTTTACTACTGATATCGACATTACCTGACAGTTGGTTCGGAATGGTTACAACACTTACCAGTTTAGCGGGACCCGATGAATTTACTTTTGAGAAGATTCGTGATCTCATTATTGGCAAGAACGTTAGAAGAAGGAGTTATGGGGAATTATCTAGTGAATTGCTAAATGTCATCAGAGGTAAGAGAAATATCAGAGGTAGTGGGAGCAAGATCAGAAGAAGGAGTCAGTCAAACACTCAAGATTTGCTCAAGTGTAACATGTTGGAACTGCAAGGAGGTGAGACATTTCAGGAATCAATGCCCAAATGATAAACAAGTCAACATTGCAGAAGACTTTGCGGATGAGGACCTTTTAGTTTGTTGTGCGGATAGTAGTGTGGATTCCTGGGTCATGGATTCTGGTGCTTCATTTCATACTACCCACAACAGTGAAGCATTGCAGAATCTAGTTATTGGGGACTTTGGAAAGGTAAGACTAGCGTACAACAAAACTCTTGATGTTACGGGCATGGGTGACATATTGTTGAAGACGTCAGTCGATTTTTGGACTTTGAAGGATGTCAGAGTTGTTCCAAGCTTAACGAAAAGTTTGATTTATGTTAGGCAGTTGGACGAACAGGGACATGATATGAAGTTCGGAAATCAGCAATGGAAGGTTGTCAAGTGAAATCTTGTCATGGCCCTCAGAAGAAAGAGAGATTCGCTGTATATGGTCAGATTACCGTCTAAGGGAGTGATTGTCCCAGTTCGGAAGATAAACAAAGTCCGGTTCACGGAATCTCGTGGGTAGAAGAGGGTTGTCTTTACAAGAGAGAAACTCAGAGCCACATGTCAGATTCAGGATGAACAAGCATGGAAAGGTTTAGGTAGACTAGTCAGAGGTACTTATGGTAGTGGGAGCATGGGTCGTGCTTCAACTAAGGTTCCTAGATGATAGTGGATTAGGAGAACCAGTATTCCAGCTGTTGAAACATCTCCAGAAAATTTCTTATTGAGTATGGAGTATGTTTGTTCTCAGGCTATTCCAGGATCCGAAAATTCGTGTAAGTGGAAGCCGGTAGGAACAGAGAACGGGTCAGTGGCAGTTTCAGTCATGAAGAACATGTTGAAACTCAGGGGAGTGTCAACGAAGCCTTCAAAATGATTAAGAAGGCTGATGACAACTAGAGGTGGAACATTGAATTTCGTTGACAAATTACAGAAGTACATGTACATAGTTGAAGCGCAAGTGGACATTGTTTCGTGGCTTCAAGTGAGAGATTGTTGAGTGTGAAGCCAGGACCAATTGGATTGAGCTGACTAGACACCATGTTGTAGTGAATGAACTTAATTATTGTGTCCCCTTTATAATCTCTATTTAAGAGATTTTTGTGCTTGTAATAAAATTGTAACAAACAGAATGAAAACCTAATTAGTTGCTCGTGGACGTAAGTTGCAGATTGGCGACCGAACCACATTAAATCTCGTATTGTTTATTTTTTGCAATTGATTCGTGATTGTGTGTGTTGCTTCCGCATGTGTTTTTTCCCATCAATAATAGAGGTTGGAAATTTGAGAATGAGTTGAAAGATGAAATTAAGGAAGTAGTGATCTTAATAGCTATTTGGGACTTTTATGCTTTAGTGGAGAAAACTAAAGTGGTAAATAATTTGAACATGAAGGTGATCAAATCATATGGGTGAGTTTAGGCTTTATACATAAATGTGATTGAGGATCAAGTTGTCACTCAAATGACATTCAATCGAGAGCTTAAACCTTAAGTACATAGGACTATTGTTTGAGTAACAACTTTCATCAATCAAGGTAAGACTAACAACAACTTGAGCAAAAGAAAGGTAGTGATTATCTCCTTCTCTATGGAAGCTTATAATTCAAATGATAACTAATCACTTAAGGGTTTTGGATGAGTCTTGGGTCTTGTTTTTCTAAGATTTTACATGTTTTAGGTTGGGGAAGAAGGAACCCAATATTTTTGTGTGTGTTTTCTCTAAATTTATTGCTTAAGCATTGGCAATGTGCTCAAGTGATATCAACTCTTACTCAAACAACAATGAACAATGAACAACTTCAGTGACGAGGCTCTAATGATACATTTATATTTCCTTTTGCAAGTTATCGAAGTAAAATAACTTCGTTTAAATTGTATTTTTAGATGTCTAGGCTATTGGTATTTCAAATATTTAATGTGATAATAATATGATGTTATAATAGAATTTTTACTTTGTGTTACTTGGAATGATTATGATAGATATATGCATGTGATATGAATTAAAGGAAAATTATATACTTAAGATGATGATTTGTTAACTAATTTATGATTGTGTACTAAATGTAAATTTCTACATTTAACATGTATTTTCTCATATTTTTTATTAACAGTCTAAACAAAGTAGATTAATATTATACTATAAAAAATTGAAGCAATTTTTTTTTATAACAAAACATATGTAAGATTATAGACATAAGTTCTAATAAACTTATCTTGATATTTAATTTTACAATTCTATTGTAAATTAAAGTTTTAAATTATGTCTATTTTCTTTGTATATAATGTAATGTAGATCTATGATGCATGAAAATGGTAGAATATAAATTTGATGGATATTGATATAAGTATTAAAATAAGTTAAAATGTACTGAGTTGTTTGTGTAAAATGTTGTTGTGGTATCCTATGTTAGTTCTGATTAGTTAGTCTCTAAGATCTTGACTTGAGGTTGGAGGACTTGTGGTATCATAAGTAAGGTTTGAGTATTTTTTTAGACTTTTGCAAATAGGAATAAAGACGATATGTAAATAATCTTAAATAATAATAAATATTCAATATAACAATTCCATTATTTTCTCCTCATACTATTAATAACAGCTGAAATAACGAAAATTGACCTTAAACTGGAAATTAACATTTAGAGAGAACAAGTAAAACATAAAAATGACACATATGTTGGAAAAAGGCAGAACCAGGAAAGGTAGAACATGTGTTAAAAACCATGTACAAGTCTTAATTTCATGTGGTTTCGAGTTATCACTTGGTCCAATTTATTAAATGCCACATATAAGACTTAACTTGACGTGAATAAAAATCATGTACACGTTTTAACTTGATGTGGTGTCAAGCTATCATCCGATCCAGTTTATTGAAGGCCATAGGTCTTAACTTGATGTGAAGAAAAAACATATACAAATCTTAACTTGATGTGGTGTCGAGCTATTACTCGATCCAATTTATTGAAAGTCACGTACAGGTCTTAACTTGATGTGAAGAAAAATCATGTACAAGTCTTAACTTGATGTGGTGTCAAACTATCACTCGGTCTAGTTTATTGAAGACCGTGTACAGGTCTTAACATGACGTGAGGAAAAACCATGTACAAGCCTTAACTTGATGTGATGCCGAACTATTACTCGATCCATTTTATTGAAGGCCACGTACAAGTCTTAATTTGACATGAGAAAAAACCATGTACAAGTCTTAACTTGATATGGTGTCGTGTTATTACTTGGTCCAATTTATTGAAGGGCACGTACAAATCTTAACTTGACATAAAGAAAAACCACATACAAGTCTTAACTTGATGTGGTGTCGAGCTATTACATGGTCTAGTTTATTGAAGGTGACACACAAGTCTTAACTTGACGTGAAGAGAAATCATGCACAAGTTTTTAACTTGATGTAGTGTCGAACTATCACTCAGTCCAATTTATTGATGGTCACGTACAAGTCTTAACTTGACATGAAAAAAAACCATGTACAAGTCTTAACTTGACATGGTGTCAAGTCATTACTCGATCCAGTTTATTGAAGGTTACATACAAGTCTCAACTTGACATGATGTCGAACCCAAACTCGATCCATTACTACTAACAAAATTATGATTAGTTAACTTCTAAGGTCTCGCCCTGAGACTAGGGGCTTGTAATGTCATGGGTTGTTTTGATTAGTTAGCCTTTAAAGTCTCAACTTGAGGTTGGGGGCTTGTGGTATTAGAAATTTCCAATTAGTTAGCCTTTAAGGCCTCAGCCTGAGACTGAGAGCTTGTGGTATCATAGGCTGATCCGAGTAGTTTTTAGACTTTTGCGAATAGGAATACAGTTGACATGGAAATAATCTTAAATAATAATAAACATTCAATAGAATAATCTCATTATTTTTTCCTTACATTATTATAATAGCTGAAATATTGAAGATTGACCTTAATAAAAAATTAACATTTAATATTGAAAAAAACTAAAATCAGGATCGGATAAAAGAGTAATAAGGACGGATAAAATATAAAAAGAACATATTATCGAAAAAGACATAACAATTTGGCTAAAAACCACTTTTTTAGATAAACTGAATGATATGGAAGACTTCCTTTCTTACTTGAACAATTGTATTGTTACCTTGAACAATTGTATTGTTACTTATTTCTACTTATAATAGTTGATTTTGTTTGTTTGTTACTTTTGAAAATCATCATGATTGTATATTAGGTAAATAGATAAACAGGGATGCAAGTCACGAAGTTGAATCTCGAAGTGAGTAACAGAGATATAATAAATGTAGTTAAATTTTATGGATGAATGTATATATACAGATACACATTTAGTATTTTGAAATACTACAACCTCTGTGGGACAAATTACATGGTATTACATGCCTGAGAGTCTTAGGAGTGTCACATTAATATGTAATAAATTTGTTGATGAAGTAATGGAGTTGACTTTTGTGATGCAGTTGTACACTTGCAAATCCAAACCCATCAAACGACAAAGCTCCTTATGACACACAAACGAGTGGAGCGCGTCCTCTGTGGAGAGACAACCCCACCAACACAACACGGTAACATCAAATCAAAACTAGTACTAACAACCAACCTATGCTGATGCTAATGCCATGCCTATCTAAGAATGCACACATAACAATAATCCAACTTCTCAATTTCCCAACTCCCTCTCTATCACTTTTCGTGGAACCAATTTCCCACCCTCCCTTCCAATCAAGGTACTTTTCTTTATTCCATCAAACTATAAACTAGAAAGCTACTTCCTTTTTCCACCTCAAACTTTAGGGTTTATGCCATGGATTCTGATTCAAATGGATCTTCCTGTTCAACCCTTTTCTTGGTTTTTGTGGTATTGTTCTGGGTCAGGGTGTTTGGTCTGTTTTGTTGTGGCGGCGGATGAATCTGACTTTGATGTTTGTTTGCTGCCATGTTCTTGTTGATTGAGTGGATTGGTTTCATGAATGAGTGCTGATTGTCTCTTGTTGAAGTTTGAGTGCTGATTTAGGAATATGTAATTGGGGTGATCATGAATTAGGGTGAGTCATTTTTAACTTTTTGCAGCAGTACTGTAATGACATAATCCGTACGGAGACTACATGCAACTTGATATTGTTATTTATTGCTCAAAATGAAGGACTTGCTGTTGCAGCTGTGTAATTGATTGTTTCACTCTGTGGTCTTTGCATATTTTAAGTTGACATTGATTTCATGCGATTTAAGTTTGTTTCTAATGTGATATATGTTTGCATGTACACTTTTTTACTTGTGGTAGCAGAATGGATGCATAAAGTGTAGTGGCCTTTGATCCTTTTTCAATCCCCAAAAATAACAGAAGAGAATGAGAGTGTCAGTTGGTGGTGGGTTTGATTGTTTGACAGAAAATGACAGCTGAAAAATGGGAGGTTGCTGTTGTTCTGCTAGGAAAACTCACCTGCATGGGACACCAGTGTATTACTATGTCAGTAATCTTCTAACCTCTCTTACCTATTTGTGATTCATGTAGCATATATGGTTGTTTATATATTCATCAATGTAATAATCTCACTATTAGTACATTCTCTGAACCTTTAACCATTCTGAATTAAATAGATTCATGATGGAAAACAGTGCATGTGTTGATTCTAAGTGATCCTTCTCATCTCATCTATATTTTGTATTCTACTTCGGTTCTCTTTTTACATCAAGGGGCTTGTAAGAGTTATGATTATGACTTCTTTAAATGTAGACATGCATCAAGTTAATTCCAGATAATCTATGAACTTTGTACCAGTTGTATTTTTATTTTATTTCTTACAAAGATTAACAGCAATAAAGTGAAAAATGTTTTCAGTGTTTTCTCCAATACTAAGTGCTTCATGAAAAATAAAGTTTCCTAGTCCAGTGTTGTTAGTGCTGACATTTTTTCATGCACACATGAAGTGATAACTAAAATACTCTTGCTTTCAGTGCCCACCAACTTTAGAAGAGCGTGAGTCTTTAACATCTAATGATGGTGCCACTACTTCACTCACTGCTGGATTGCTGCTAGGCTTGAACCTGGAAACTTCTTCCCCTGATACATACCAGCCCCCTCCTGCACCTCTACCATATGATATGGTCCTGGGAGGTCCAGCATCAACAAAATCTGAATCAGGCAGAGAAACAGTTAGTGCTACTAGCTTTGAGACATTAATTACATCTGAAGATCTTGAAGAATCTGACTGTAAAGCTAAAGCTATTTCAACACCTATATCTCCAAGCAAGGCAGAACTGTCAAAATCAAAAGAATTTCATGCATTAGTGACAGAAGAAGAGGACGACTGTCCAATTTGTCTTGATGGTCAGTAAGATCATCTTTTAAACTTCAACAATGTCAGATTTTCCATGGTTCAGTTGAGGTATCTAGGGCCTTCTGATTATCTCCGGAAACTATTGTTTGATTTATTTATTTTTAATTTTAATGCAGAATATGATGTTGAGAATCCAAAAACTCTGACAAAATGTGAACACCACTTTCACTTGTCTTGCATTCTTGACTGGATGGAAAGAAGTGACTTCTGTCCTATATGTGATCAGGTTTGGCTTTCTGCATTAATTCCTACTTAACTATGTAATGAAAAGATGATTTTTTGTGTGATTTTTTTGGCAAATGAACTCCAACAGTTCCTTTCAAATGTTTATTATTGGTTATTGCTGACAATAAATACCCTCTTTCTGAGCCTTTTTTATCTTGTTTATCTATTATGCTGAGCTATAGTAAAATAATTTTCCCTCTATGCTACAGGAGATGATATTTGACCAGACACTGAACTAGTCCTGCTGCTTAAAAAAAGAGCTTTTATAAATGCCTTCAAAGACAGATGAAAACTCATTGTTTGATAGCTGGTTAGAAGATAATACAAATTCATTTTCAATTCCTAGACCATTTAAATGGTCGTTGTTTTAGTGGGCTCATTCATTGGGTGTACAACAGTCTGTGACAAGAAAAATGAAAAGGTTTTTACAGAATGCTACACCACATTCCAAGTCTCTTTTAAGTGCAATTCCTCCTCATGTTGGAATTTACCTATTATCACTGAGCAGATGAAGGCTTTTCTCAAGATCAAGAAATTCATGTCCACAGAATGGATTTCCCCCCTCCCTCCATGTTACTTTGCTCCATTCTCTCCAAATTCTTGTACAAGTTTCTCAATATTTATCTGTTTTTCCATGTTATTTTCTTCGTGAGAGAAAAAAAATGCCTATTAGTCTTGTAAATAAAGTCTGCTTTACATTTTAGCACTTTTTCAATGTATATATTGTTGTGGATGTTGGGAATCCACATCTTTTGTTGTATACACTGAACCCTTTTGTTTTAAATTGAAAACTCTTCTGCTGGGTGGCAGAAAAAGGAGTAATTATGAACATTGTTAACAAATGTTGATTCTGCTAGCTTTCTGTTTGATAGTGATCTCAATTTGTTGTTTTGCCTTTGCTGGAAGTGAAAACTGCACGAACAGCACAATCTGTTCAACATGTCAATGGCACCATTAATGTCTCCCTACCCTACTTTCCCAACTCAAATACTGATTCTACCAAATCAAAGTCATACAACTTTTCCCTTTAAAGCCTCCCTCTTAACTTCCTTGACATGAATTGATTGTTGATAGACTTTTTCTTCCATGGATTGTTTGTTTAGTACTCTGAACTTTCCTACTCTTTCTACATTTATTGGCAATCATAACATATGATACAAGAAAATTGTTCTGAACCGAAGTGTAATGGATAATGGCAGTACTACATGATCCATCATTGAAGTAATAAATGTTAGGGTGCTTGGTTTAGTTAAATATAGTAGTAAGATTTACATTTTTTTACACTTTGTACATTTTTAAAATTGAAAATTGAAAATTTTAGTAAAAAAGTAGTACTCTTGTTAAAAAAAAACAAAACCAGCCATGGGGTATCATTACTTGTTTTGATTCGTCAAGAATGAAAACGGAAAAGACAGAAAAAAGCAGTGATTGTCAAAAATAAACCTCATGATGATGTTCTCATCATAGAATTATTTTGATTGATTGATAAGCATGCCCAATAACAGCAATTCTTCTTCTTTCAGGAGCATATTATCATTAAAACCATTTTTCCTTAATAAAAATATTGAAAAAAATAATAATTATTGAAAAAAAGTTTAATTTAGTTTTAAGTTCATAAAAAAATTTGACTATTTTCAATTGACTATTTTTTCTAATAAATATTCAGAAAATTTATATTTTTTAATAGAGTTCTTGCAATTTAATTTTTTCAATTTTTATTGGTTTTATTGAAAATGTATTGGATAAAGAGTTCATTATATTTTTCCGTATTTTATCTACAGAATAATTAATAAATTCTTGATTGTTGTTTTCAATGTTTTTTATAACAATCTCTTATTATCTAATTTATCTACACCTATATATAAAGGAATTCTTCTCTTTAAATGTTTTCTATTCTTTTTATTTTATTTTATCCTTATATTAATATTTTATTTTATTGTTTATCATTTATTATCATGGACATTGCGTCTTTTATTATTTTTCTAAAATTATTTGGTATGTATGGAGAGACGATTTTGAATTGAAAAAGAGGTGGAGAAACATTTTTTTAATATTTTAATTATTTCCTATTTTTTAAATATTTACTAAATAACTAATTATTTTTATAATTAATTGAAAAAAGCATTTTTTTTAAAAGCTAATATACTGTCATTTTGTAAAAAAATAAATTTTAAATGTGGAGTAATTTGTCAAATGTTGAACGAAACAATTTAGTAAAAGTTAAAGAGTTTATTAGACTTGAGAACGTTTAAAGCAATTTTTTTTTAATATCTCCATCTTCATCTCTCTTGAAAATTATAATTTTTATCTTTTCTTATTATTTGATTTAGTTAACATCTTTTATTTAATTTTTAATATTAAATATAATTATATATAAATGATAAAAATAAAAAAATACAAATACATCTACGTTATTTTGATTGACATCTTTTACTTAATTTTTAATATTAAACATAACTATATATAAATAATAAAAATAAAAAATCAGATGCACAAAAATTAATAGCTGCTAACTTTTAATAAAAGTTATTTATCATTTTTTATTTATGGTAATATCGTTTTATTAATTATAAAATATTATATTCTTTTAATACATAAAAACAAGTAAACAAAAAGACGATAGACAGAAAATATCAATCATGTGATCCAACTATATAAAAAGCCAAATAAAAATATATATTTTTAACATTGAATGTACTTATTAATGATAACACAGTTGAAAATACTCAATAACTTGAAACTTAATTAAGAAAAGAAAAATAAAATTAAAATTCAAAGTGGTTTCGTAATAAAAACCTTTCACTGACTTCGTAGGTGATGTGGGGCTAACAAACACAAATAGAGTCATAAGTCAAAACCTGAATTGATCGATTTCTTTACAAAAAAAACCTACAATCTGTGTGAATGGGCCTCCTGGAGTGGTTGGTGGAGTTGGACTTTGCTGGCTAAAACTTATACCTTATGGAAATTGCAAACAAAATTAGTGTTAGAACAAAATATTATAATTATCTTTTTTACTCTTTATTTTTAAGAACGGTTTAATCCACATATAAATTACTATATTGTCAAAACAAAATTACAAGAACTGATGAAAATTGAAAGAGTACAAATGTAAAAACCCATAGTTAAATTAGTCTTTTCATGGTATATAAGTGGGTGCAAACCTCATTTTTATGAGCTGGTTTTATGGGATTGAGTTAGATTTAAAGTCCACTTCGTAATATTAATGGATAAAACTTTAACTCAAACAAAAATATTTGATTTTCTAAACTAAAAATTGAAGAATAGTGCAATGTAATATTTTGTACCAAGAATATTTCATATTTTGAAAAATTCCAGAAGCTACAACATCACTTTGTGGGGTTCATTCCTGCACTGTCATATTCTACACAAATTAATTACGTTTGTGGGGTTTGGAATTTATGTGGATTTTTACAAGTTTAACTTCTTTTACATAATACAAACTTCACATTTACGAGTAAAAATGGTTAGTTATGTATGGTTAGATTGTTATTTTGATATTAGTTTCGATAAATTTAATATAGTCTTAATTTTTTAAGATTAATAATAATTTATATATATAATTTTTTTAACTCTTTATTAAAGAATTTTTTTTAAAAAACTTTAAAATAATAAATATCTCAAACACTAAAAAAAATTATGAAATAAAAATTAATTATAAAAACAAAAAATAATTAGTTGTTATAGTAACTAAATTAAAGAACCATTTTAAAAACTAAAAAAAAAATTGATTTCTAAATTAGTTTTTATTATTGTTAAATAATTTTTAAATTAATATTTACTTATTTATCAAAATTTTAATAAGATACCATATAAACTAATTTATAAATCAAAATTTTAATATCTAAAATGTTTTTAATTTAATTTTTATAGTAATTAATTATTTTTAATTAGATTTTGTTGGAGTGAAGATATTATCTAAACAAAAATGGAATAAAAATATTCAATTAATTTATATAATTTATAGTAGTGTAGTGTGTGACAAATAGTTTAAAATAAAATGTGGTTCTTTTCTGAAAGTTACACAGCAGAGTGATTTACGCGTTTGTGTGTAAGAATAAGAACTTTTTGGTTTAGTTGGGTCTAACATGCTTCTCAATTTCTTCACTGTTCTGTTCCCATATTTTAATGGTCCCCTTTATCTCTGCCTCCTATTTTTATTTTTATTCTTTCTTTACCTATAAATAAATGCTACAAGATATTTCACTTTTTAAAGAAAAATCCTTTTTTTCTAATTAATTTCCCATTTCCTTACTTCAAAACAGATAAATTGATGAGTGGACTTCAGAGCATTTGTCTGCCATCACTCTCCATTTTGTCTTCTACCAAATTACCCTTTATCTTTCACTTTCACTTTATATATAATAATAATAATAATTAAGTTTTATTCATGTAGATTAATGTTATAATCAACAAATAAATAAATATAATGCATAATATAACTTTTCAAATTCTAGATTATTTAAACCAAATATTACATGTAACTTTCTTGAATTTAACAAATTAACTTTGAAATGAAGCATTTCATAATAAAGTATCTAAACTGTAATTTTTATCACTTGATTATTATTATTTTATAAATTTTGTAACCTAACTTTTCATATATTTTTACTGTTGCATTTTAAATTAACATATTGATCTCTCCATCGATTTCTAACATGCCCATACGTCATTAAAAAAAGCAAAACAATGTTAACACGAATTAACTTTTTTTAATGAAATGTTAACATCATTACACATTTAATAAATGGACAAAGCACAAAAAAAATTAAAATTCACAAAATCATAATTTAACTAGCAAATTATTACTCGATAGTATATTCGAGACGACTTATAATTAATCAAATCCTTTAAATTTAATCTTCCACTGATAGAAAATATCCTTATTTATATAAAAAAAATACCCTTTTGAGAATATGTACTGAGCAATAAAACCTTGGTACCTATGTTAGCGATGATTGAAACTCTTAATTCTGCGTCATCAAATATTTTAGAGGTAAAATTCTCTTAGTTTATATCATTTCAAATTATTTCTTGGTCAATCAGTTATATGTTTGACTTTTAAAAAAATAAGAAAACATAATTATTATATATTAAACTAAAACAGATATCATATCATATCAAGATAATAATTATTACTAAACCATCCGAATAGGGTAAAGTGTTACACTAAAGTATTGGTTGTAAAAAAACAGCTAAATTGTTAATAAAAAATAATGAGTTATCAATTGGAGCCAAAAGGAATAGATTTAATATTCCTTTGAATCATGATGACATTATTGTTTTTTTATAGACATGATGTTGTTTTCATTCCTTGCATTTATGAGATGAATTTGAATATTCTTCTCCTTTTCGATATGGGAAATGTTTGTATCTATTTTCAAAAGCATATTTTTCATTTTGTTACTTAATTAGTATTATTTACTATTTTTTTATTTATATTTTCACATTTTATTAGCATAGTTTTCTTATTTTTACATATTTTATTGATTAGTTAGTAGGTGGGAGGTTTGAAGGGAGGGTTGATGACATCACATAAGGAGGCATAAAATCTAGAAATAATTGATACAGAGCATAGAGAGAGAGAGAGAAAGAGTGAAAAAAAAAAGAATAATTTGAACATTTAAAAACAAAGCAGCGAGAAAAGGTGGAGAATTTAGAAAACAGAAGAAGCAAAGTGTCATGGGAGAACACGAACACAGACATAAACACAGTGTATCTCCGAAAACTCTTTCTTCTTCTTTTTCTTCATCTTCTCTTCTCCATGCAATTCCACTTCCTTAACATAACAAATCAAAGACAATGTTCCTCTCCTTTCTTTTCTTCATTCTCATTCTCAACACTTCCTCCTCCGCCACCATCATTCTCCAAGGCAACAACACTCTGCAAAGCCCCAACAACACTTTCCAACTTGGCTTCTTCAATTTCTTCCCAGGCCCGGGCCCGGGCCCGCCCAAATTCTACCTCGCCATCCGCCGCACTTCTTTACCCTACCCCAACACCGTCTGGGTGGCCAACCGCCTCCACCCCTCCGCCTCTCAAACCGCTTCATCCCTTAAACTAACCGCAACCGGTCAGCTACTCCTAACCCACTTCAACACCACTCTCTGGACCGCCGCCGCCGCCACCACCACCAACCTCACCCTCAGGCTTCTTGAATCCGGAAACCTCGTCCTCCTCACTTCTGACGGCGGCGTTTCATGGCAGAGTTTCGATTCCCCCTCTGACACGTGGCTCCCCGGCATGAACCTCACGCGCTTCAACTCCCTCGTCTCTTGGCGCACGGATACGGACCCTTCCCCGGGGCTTTACTCCCTGCGGTTGAAGCCGTCCTTCTACGGCGAGTTCGAGCTCGTCTTCAACGACACCGTTTCGTATTGGTCCACCGGGAACTGGAGCAATGGAATATTTGCCAACGTCCCCGAGATGACTGTCCCTTACATCTACGCCTTCCACTTCGCCGCGCCGTTCTCCCCCGCCGCGACCTTCGGCTTCTCCGAACGCGTCATCGCAACGGGCTTCGGGGCGCCGACGATGTTCCGCGTGGAGCCCTTCGGGCAGGTCAAGCAGTACTCGTGGAACAGCCAGTCGGGGTCCTGGGAGCACTTTTGGTCCAAGCCAGAGAGTCCGTGCCAGGTTCGGGGACTCTGCGGCGGGTTCGGGGTTTGCACTGGGGAAACATCCAAATTGTGTGAGTGTGTGAGTGGGTTTAAGCCATTGGATAATCATGGGTGGGGTTCTGGTGAATACTCTCAAGGTTGTCACCGTGTGGAGGCGGGGTGTGATACGGGTGATGGGTTTAAAGATCTTGGTGCTGTGAAGTTTGGATTTGGGAATGTGAGTCTGGTTAAGGGGAAATCTAGAAGCTCTTGCGAGCGCGAGTGTTTGGGTGATTGTGGGTGCGTTGGGTTGAGTTTCGACGAGCAGAGTGGGTTGTGCAAGATTTTTTATGGGTCGCTTTCGGATTTTCAGAATTTAACAGCCGATGGTGAGAGTGGGTTTTTGTATGTTAGGGTTCCGGGAGGGGGATCTGGGAAGAAGGGGTTTGATTGGAAGGTTTTAAGTGGGGTTGTTATTGGGTCGGTGGCGGTTTTGGGGGTGGTGGTGGTGACATTGTTGGTGATGGTGAAGAGGAGGGGTGGAAGAAAGGGGTTGGAGGAGGAGGATGGGTTTGTGCCTGTGTTGAATTTGCGGGTGTTTTCTTACAAGGAACTTCAGTTGGCGACTCGGGGGTTCTCGGAGAAGATCGGGCATGGAGGGTTTGGGACTGTGTTTCAGGGGGAGTTGAGTGATGCTTCAATTGTGGCTGTAAAGAGGTTGGAGAGGCCAGGGAGTGGGGAGAAGGAGTTCAGGGCTGAGGTCTCCACAATTGGGAATATTCAACACGTGAATCTTGTGAGACTCAGAGGGTTTTGCTCTGAGAATTCCCATAGGCTTTTGGTTTATGAGTATATGCAGAATGGTGCTCTTAGTGTTTATTTGAGGAAGGAAGGGCCTAGTCTGAGTTGGGATGTTAGGTTTAGGGTGGCTGTTGGCACTGCTAAGGGGATTGCTTATTTACACGAGGAGTGTAGGTGTTGCATCATACATTGCGATATCAAGCCAGAGAACATTCTTTTGGATGCTGATTTCACTGCCAAGGTTTCTGATTTTGGGTTAGCAAAGCTCATTGGGAGGGACTTCAGTAGGGTGTTGGCGACTATGAGGGGAACGTGGGGGTATGTTGCACCGGAGTGGATTTCTGGTGTGGCAATTACAACCAAGGCAGATGTTTACAGCTATGGAATGACAATGCTGGAGCTGATTGGCGGTCGGAGGAACGTGGAGACACTGCCGTCTGCCAGCGGTGGTGGAGAGGGTGGTACTGAAAGTGGGGGGAAGTGGTTCTTCCCACCTTGGGCGGCGCAGCAGATAGTAGATGGAAATGTGGGTGAAGTGATTGATAAGAGACTTGGTGATGTGTATAACGTTGAGGAGGCTAGGAGGGTTGCTTTGGTGGCAGTTTGGTGCATTCAAGATGATGAGGCAATGAGACCTACTATGGGTATGGTGGTGAAGATGTTGGAGGGGTTGGTGGATGTGAGTGTTCCTCCACCTCCCCAGTTGCTTCAAGCTCTGGTTACTGGAGATTCCTTTCATGGGGTGAAGGCAAATTCAGGCAATGGTGTGTCTACTGGTGGAAGCTTATCTGATGGCAACTTGGAAGTGTCAACTGCTGATACTGAATCATATACAGGGAATGTTTTTTCTCCATTAGATGTGAATGTCAATGTCAGTGTGCGATAACAAAGTTCTGACATTGTCCACATTGTACAATTGTAACTTGGTACCCCTTCTCTCCTTTTTTTTCTCTCCAAGGAGAAGATGAGGAAATAATGGAGCATTTGAGATTGTGGCTGACTTGTAGTTTAACTTGAATGTTTTCAGTGCTTCATGAAAAATAACGTTTCGTAGTTCAGTGTTTTTGGCGATGGCATATTTTTCATGCACATATGGTATAACAACTAAAATTTGCTCTCCACAAATTTTAGAAGAGCGTGAGTCTAACATCTAATGATAGTATAACTACTTCACTCTCTACCAGATTGCTGGTAAGCTTGAACCTGGAAACTTCCTCACCTGATATGGTCCTAGGAAGTCCAGCATCAACAGATTCTGAACCAGGAAGAGAAACAGGTAGTGCTAGTAGCTTTGAAACATTAGTTACATGTGAAGATCTTGAAGAATCTCACTGTAAAATTAAAGCTAATTCAACACCATATCTCCAAGAAAGGCAGAACTAACCAAGTCAAAAGAATTTCATGCATTAATACCGAAGAAGAGGACAACTGTCCAATTTGTCTTCATGGTAAGATCATCTTTTAAACTTCAACAATGTCAGATTTTCCTTGTTTCAGTTGAGGTATCTAGGCCTTCTGATCATCTCTGGAAACTATTCTTTGATGTATTTTGTTTTAGTTTTAATGCAGAATATGATGTTGAGAATCCTAGACTCTGACAAAATTTGAACACCTCTTTCACTTGTCTTAAATTCTTGTGTGGTTGGAAAGAAGTGACTTATGTGCTATATGTGATCAGATTTGACTTTCTGCATTAATTCTTTCTTAACTATATAATGAAAAGAGTATTTTGATTTGTGTTTTTTTTGGTGTGAACTCCAACAGTTCCTGTCAAATTTTTCTGTGAGAGAAAAATGCATACTGGTCTTGTAAGTTGTAAATAAATCTGCTTTACATTTTAGCACTTTTTCAATGCATATATTGTGTTGGATGTTGGGGATCCTATCTTTTGTTGTAAACACTGAACCCCTTTGCAATGCATAATGATCCATAATTGAAGTAACAAGTATTAGGGAGTGATTGATTGCGTTTTTAATTTTTACATTTTAAAAGTAAATTTCAAAACAAATGAAAGAGTAGAAGAAAACTGAAAATAGGAAATGCTTTAATATGTTTTTTTTTTTTTGTTTCCCATAAAATAACATGTATTTCATTTATCTTTATGAAATTTTACTAGTACTTTTAAGTTCTATATTTTTCTCCAATAGCAATGTTGTTTTTGCCGTTAAATTGATTTTTTTAGTCTTTTTATTAAATTGTGATTTTATTGGTTTAGTCTTGGAAATATTGGAACCAAAGCAATTTCAGAATCTAAATGAAAAAAAAAATTACAATTTTTTTCAGGATTACATGCGTTCACAAATTTTTTCACATCAAAGTTAACAACAATAATTATACTGTTACCAGATAGTAAGTGTTCGTAAAATTTTATATGGAGCAAAATGAAATTACGTTATTTAAAATAAATTAAAATATATTATTTAATTATTATTTTTAGTTTTATTATTTATTTATTTTATTCACTGATATCAATTTTAATAAAAATAGGAATGAAGGGCACCTTAGCAGTTGCTGTCATTATAGAGCCCACAGAGAAACAACCAGACAAATTCTCCTCCCACATTCATATTTTTTCTTTTTAATTTCAATAATACTTTAGTTTTGATGATTATGGTTTAGTTTTGATGATTATGGTGGAGAGTGTAATGTTTCCTTATTTTTTAAGTGATGATGATTGTTTGTGGTAACTCATGGTAACTAGTGTTTGAGATAGTTTTGTGGTATTTTTATTAACAAGATGTAAAAGTAAACTGCAAACTCAAAAACAAAATATCTTCGCATTAGAGAATACAACGAATATTCTCATCAATCATCTCATACACACCTTATCTCAAATGTTGTAACTAGAGAAAAATAAAAGTGTTGTGACAGAAGAAAAGGTATGTGACTGAAAGAAGTGTATAAGAGTGCGGGATGCAACTCAAGTTATTTAAAAAATTAAGGTTATCCTTAATTTAAGGTTATTAACTTTTTTTAAAAAGATTAAAATTGACTTTTCATAATCAATATATAGGTGTAAAGAAAATGTTCGGAAGTGGATGAAGAATCTGCCAACAAATAATCATCATAACTTTTTTTTATTGGTTAAGAATGAAAAAGAAAAAAAAAATAGTGATTATTTTAAAAATGAATTTTAAATTTAAATTAACTTTGTAAAGTGAAATTTATACTACATATTTATAAATAATTTGATAGATAAAGAAATGATAAATCAATAAATTTTTTAAGACTAATTATAATACCATCTAAAAAATAAAATTTAAATTTATTCAATATTACAAAATTAATCAATAAAAACTTCCATTTATTTGTAACAACACTCTTTTAAAAACAGAAACAGAAGCCCCTCCATGCATGTTTTTTTTCCTTATCTCCATTTCTCTCTCTCCATATTCTCTCTCTCCCTCTTTCTTAATTTTCTCTCCCAATCTTCATCTATTTTATAATTTTGTAGCTAGCGAGTTAAGGAACATTTCTACTCGATTAGATTTTTAAACAGAGTAAGTTCATTTTTACTCTAAATATCCTTTGTTCTCTGTTTTTCGTTAGGATTTAGTCATCAATATTGGTGGGGTCAGTTGAGAAGTTTAACCCTCTCAACTTATTCTACTATATACTGAATTTTTGTTCTATTTGGATAACTTGTTTTAGGCCCGTAAATCTTGAAGCTTATCCAGATTGTTGGGAAATAAAATTCTAGAAGTTGCTTGGAAAGCAAGCAATTGAGGTAAGAGAAGCTAAATTTAATTTTTAATAGCACCCTAGGATAGAAGATCTGAATGCGAAAGGGACGTTGTCCCAATATTAAATTTTTCTTGTAGGATGTTGTGTTTTTATATATTGGGTTGTTTGTTTGTATATTATTTAAATTTAAAAATATTATATTTTGATAATTTAGTATTAAAGTGTTATTTTTTTTTATGTCAAATAGACTTTTGAATATTGTGGATCACTTTTTGAATGATACTGTATGACGGAATGATATGGAATTGAATTCATACATTTGGGATAATGTATGGACTGATGTTTGTTGTGTATTAAGTATTGATGCCTATGTGGTAACAGAGATCTCCGAGCTTCACTGATGATCTAAGTCACATAGACT